>Ga0213838_1000058_pt1 | contig 253345 bp, 212 predicted proteins | sample SWPATP13_FD_160577 | JGI IMG/M metagenome (GOLD analysis project Ga0213838, IMG submission 160577) | Coastal seawater microbial communities from Marineland, Florida, United States - SWPA TP1 #3 | ecosystem: Environmental > Aquatic > Marine > Coastal | place: USA: Florida | collected 2016-08-06 | reverse complement strand
TGAAGTCGTAAAATCTCTCGAATATTTCGCATTGTTAACCTCTTTGCAGCCATCACTGTCCCTTAAAAAAATCAAAAGGACTAGGCTATCAAATGTGAGTGAAAATCAATGCGTCAAAGCGGATTCAATTAGCTGAAATTGGATTCCGGAAATTTGGCAAAAGTGATCCCGATGAAACCGGAATAGCTGATCCCAATCAATCCAGAATCAATGATCCCAATGGCCCGGAATAGGTGATCCCGTTGGGCCGGAATATGCATATTTAGCTGATCTTCTAAAAGAGAGTTGTGCTTGGAATATAAAAATAACGAGTCATCTATATTGTTACTACTTACTTTAATATCTAGCCAAATATTCCAAATATATTTTGTCCTGTTGTTTCGAACGGTCTTCTTTTCTAAAAAACTTAATAACTCGTCACGAGACCCAGTTTGATACATTGCATTAGCAAGTGAAGATAATATGTTTTTATGTGGTAGCTCAAAGTTAATGTATGACTGAAATTTACTCCAATCAGGGGCGGTGTTTTGAGTTAGCTCAATTGTTAACAACTTGTTGTAAGCAACAATGCAACAGCCAAATAATTTTCACGAGTAAATTGATTGTGGTTATCACGTAAACACTTAAACACTAGTGATAGCTCTTCTACCGATAACGCTCTGCTACGGCTTTTTTCAACACCTCCGGCATCACTTACGGTAAATGCTTCAGCGGGATTTGATGTACGCAAATCGAGCTTTATAGCGTGCCTAAATAGTTGCTTACAGTACATCAAGCAATCATTAGCTATAGTTGGTCTATTACTTTCCGCTATTTTATTGATTATCGCCCGAATATCTCTGGACGTAACCTGGTCAATACCAAGTTCACCTATTGTTGGGGCAATGTCTTTAGTGTAAACACGTCTTGGGATATTTGGATGTTTAAGCTGTCTATCGCATTCTTTCAACCAATCTTCGGCAAGATCATCAACAGTATTAAATTGAGGCGTTTCATTGCGTTTTTTTTTCAGCGATTGGATCAATGCCATTGCTAACATCAACTTTTATTCGTGCAGCTTCTAATTTCGCATCAGCCAAAGATAACTCAGGGTATTTTCCTGTCGTCACTTCACGTCGCTTTTTATTAATGGTGTAACGAATAACCCAATAGCCGATATTGTTATTTGCAATACGCAGATAAAGACCATTACCAACCGCGTGCCGCCCGTGTTCACCTTTTTCAATCAGAGACCTAACTTGTTTATCATTAATTTTTCTATATTACTCAGTTAGTTAAGTTTAAAGTGGTGACATAATTTAGAAAAATGGCTAAAAAAGTGGTGTTTTTAAGTTTATGTCACCATTCATGTCACCATTATTCTGAAACAAAGCGTATAACTAGTAAACAGCCTGAAAAAACAAAACCGCCTAAATGGCGGTTTTTATTGATATTTTCAACAACATGAAACAGACTAAAACATCATTCGATATTCTGGATCTGCTCACGCATCTGCTCAATAAGCACTTTCAATTCAACCGCGCAATTGGTGATATCGGCATTGATGGACTTGGAGCCTAAGGTATTCGCCTCGCGGTTAAATTCCTGCATCATAAAGTCCAAACGTCGGCCCTGGGCACCGCCTTTTTTCAAAATGCCTTTGGTTTCTTTGACATGGCTGAACAGGCGATCGATTTCTTCGTCAACGTCCATTTTCTGGGCCAGCAATACCAGCTCCTGCTCCACCCGGGTAGAGTCCAGTTCGATCTGGGCTTCAGCAAATTTTTCCGTAATGCGGTTTCGTTGCCACTGAATCACTTCCGGCATATGGGCTTTTACTTTTTCGGCTTCGGCCACTATGGCTTCCAGGCGTTGCTCAATAAGGGCCTTCATGTTATTGCCTTCGCTGGCACGGGCGGCAACAAAGTCTTTCAGGGCAATATCAAATCCCGCTAATAGTTCTGCCTGAATGGCGTCCATATCCGCTTCTTCCGCTTCCATCACACCGGGCCAACGCATGATCTCTACCGGATTGATGCTGGCATTGTTGGCTTTTTCACTCAGGGCATTGGCATGCATCATCAGCTGTTCGGCCAGACCTTCATTCATACTCAGCTTGCTTTTGGCGGCAGGATTGGCATTAAAGCGCAACATGCATTCCACCTTGCCACGGTTTAACTGCTTGCGAAAGCGTTCGCGCAATACCGGCTCTATGCTTCTGAATTGTTCGGGTAGGCGGAAGAAGGTTTCCAGAAATCTTTGGTTAACCGAGCGGATTTCCCATACGGCATTGCCCCAATCACCTTTCACTTCATGTCGAGCAAAAGCAGTCATGCTATGGATCATAGTTAGCACCATTGATGAATAAATAAGAAAATTTAGCTGATTATGCCTGAGCCGTATTCAGGTAGCCAGTGAATTACGGCTCATTTTTTGGCGTGTGCCGGTTTATGTCGGCTTTTTCTGCTGCTCTGCCAGCCAGTTCTGTTTTATATGATCGGCCACCCTAAAGGCATTGGCATAAATGGTAAAGGTGTAGGGTACGCTACCGCCGGTTGGCATAAAGGAACCGTCAGTAACATATAGATTATCCACTTCGTGAGCCCGGCAGTTTTTATCCAGCACAGAAGTTTTAGGATCGTTGCCAAAACGACAGCCTCCTGCCATAAGGTTGGTGGGCGGATAACCACTGATTGAAGAAGACACATTCTTGGCGCCCATCGCCTCCAGCAATTTTTCCGCCTTTTTCGATAAATACTCGCCGACTTTTAGGTCATGCTGATGAAAGCCGATGCGCACCTTGGCAACCGGATCATTCCATTTGTCTTTTACTTCCGGGTCCAGGGTGACAAAACAGTCATCCGTCGGCAGCCAGTCGTTAAAGACTTCAAACCTCAGGGTTCTGTAGGTGGTAAATTCCTGTTTCAGGTTTTGCTTAAGTTGCTCACCCCAAACCAGGTTGCCATCGCCATCCCATTGTGTGCCCTGGGCACGGGCAATGGGATTTTGATGGAAAAGAAAGTCTATGGTGCCGCCCTTGGCCGGCTTACCAAACTCCTCGTCATTTATTTGATACCAGTCCTGTATGGAACGGTTAACAAAGGGTCCGACCTGGGTTAGCTGGCTGACCTCTTCATCGGTCAGATCTTCATAAAAGAAATCTCCCTGCCCGGTACCGCCGGCACTAAACACCAGATTTTTTCCCACCTGGCCATTGTTATTGGCAAGCCCATTGGGGAACTTTTCTCCTGTAGATGCCAGCAATAATCTGGAGGTTTCTACCGCCTGACAGGCTACCACATAGGTATCGGCAACGGCCCTTTGTTTTCTTCCGCGCTTGTCATAATACAAAACACCCGTGATCTTGCCCTGGCTGTCGGTTTCAATTCTGTACACCTTGGACTCTGGCTTTATGGTGCAATTTCCAGTTGCAACAGCATGGTTTAACAAGGCGGCACGTCCACTGCCCTTGGCACCGGAAGAACAGCCATAGCTGCTGCAATAACCGGAATACTCACAGCTGTTCCGTCCCATGGCAGGTTGCGACAGTACCGCCCTGGGCACGGGTATGGTGTGGTAGCCGATTTTTTTCGCCGCTTGGTCTATCCAGCCGGAAACAGCCGTCTCGGCAATGGGCGGATAGGGAAAGTCCGTCGATTTTGGCTCCTGATGTGGATGCGGCACTACCCGGCCGGAAACCCCTACTTCCCGCTCGACCATGGCATAGTAAGGTTCCAGTTCTTCATAGCTGATGGGCCAGTCTTCAACATTGGCGCCTGGGATCTCGCCAAAAACGGATTTCAGGCGAAAGTCCACCGGCTTTAGGCGGTGAAAATAACCACTCATAAAGTTGGAAGAACCGCCGACAACTGTACCGTTCCAGAAGCTCCAGCCGGATTCACTGGTGGCCTCGCCCTGCCAGTAGCTTTCACCGTCTTCAGTTTCATATTCTTCTTCAATAACGTGCTGCTCATCCTCCAGCTTGGGGTTATAGGCATCCCTAAGGCTGATGGCCAGCTCATCCTTATAGAATTCTTTTTCCGTCAGCCAGGGACCTTTTTCCAGTACCAGCACTTTGGCACCGGCCTTGGCCAGGGTATAGACAACTGGCGAGGCGCCGGCACCACTGCCGACAATACAAACATCAAAACTCATGACTTACGACTTCCCTTAACCCCTGTGGCTTCACTGGAAATATTGGTGATGGCGATGCTTTGCTGGCCCGGCAATTCATAATAACGCTTGCCCTTGCCAGGCAGGGGAAAGCCCGCCTGGTGATCCAGCCATTGCCAGCCAATGCCGTTTGGATTGCCGCCATAAACCGGTGGCGCCAGCATGGCCTCGAAAATATAGCTAATAAGATTACTAAGCCAGTTCTCACCCGCTCGGGATCTGCTGATGGCCTTTAGCAGGCCTTCCTTTTCATTCGTGGTTAAGGCTACAAAATTTCTCTGTAATTGGCTTTGGCTAAAGTCATTGAGCCAGCCAACCCCTTTATAGATAAAGTCAATTTCATCCTGCTCGGTTGGCTGTTCATGCACCACATTATAAAGATACAAGCTGGCTCTGATATCCTTGGCACTGGGGCCGGTTTTAGACTCGGGCAGTAAATGGTTCAGGGTGGCATCCAGAGTCAGCCAGGGATCTGTTTCTGTCGCCTTGGTCACCCTGTCCAGATCCTGCGAGGCAAATACCCTGGGCATGGCCGCCATCGCGCTAGCTCCCGCCGCCGATTTTAATAAACGCCTGCGGCTAAGTTTTTGTTTGAACCAGTCGGGCGTTTGGTAGTTGTTATCGAAAAATGAACTCATGAGCCAAGCTGTCCGTTTTGCGGCTGCCATTTATTAATAAACTCCAGCCAGCGCTCGGCAGAATACCGGCCATTTTCCTGAAGCTCTGCGGTATCTTTTGACAGTATCATCTTGCCCTGTGCCGTCGACACATACATATGGGGATAGCCAAGCACGGGCGGCAGCACCTGCATAAACTTTTCGTTTTCATTGCTGTCACTGACATTGATTTTCAGTACCACAAAGTTGGCATGTAGCGCCTGATACACGTCCGGATTTTGCTCCAAAAAAGCATCCATTTTATGGCACCAGGTGCACCAGTTGCCGCCAATCTCAATCAGCACATTACGCTGACTTTCCAGGGCCAGCTTAATGGCATCCAGGGCATCCTTAAAAGGGTCACGCTGATCATCATAACGGGTGCTGTATGCCGGCAGGTTAATATTTTCTTTGGCAACAGCATCTTGGCTAAGGATTAGCGCCCCTGAGAGTAAAACCAGTATCAAAAAAGAAAACTTCATAAAAAAATCCATTGTTAACGATATTCAAGATGACCCTTAATCAGTTAACTATATTTCATATTAATTGGCTTAGGTAGACGGAATAGTTTTTTACTGAGATTTATTGTTGTCAGCCAAGGTTAGTTTAACCCGCAGAAAAATCAACCAAAGGCAATTTGAATTTTTCTGATTTTGGACCATAGTTTAGATCCCAAACCTTATGGAGTAGCCAAAATGCATCAGGAAGATTTAGAGCGCTTTAATGAGCTTTCAGAAAAAGTCATCAACAATACAGATACCCCAGACGAGTTTAGGGAGTTTGAATATCTACTCGATGCTTTAAATGCCTGTGAAGACCCTAATGCCTCTCAATGGCAGGCAAATGATTCGGCCTGAATAATATCCCCCGCACAGTATTGCGGGGTAAAGCCCTATACAAACGCAGACAGGTTCAATCTTAAGGGCAAATTAATCAGGGTTTTATTGGTGATCTTAAATTTTTCCAGTTTCACCGCGCAAAGTTATCTTTGATAATCGCTTGAAAATCCAGCCGGCTATTTTTCAAAATACTTTAGTCGTCATTATGTCAAATTAAATCGCTAGGCTTTATAATGCGCTGCAATTCATTATTCAGAGGTATTTCATCATGCGACCAAGCGACAGAACTCCGGGACAAATTCGCCCCGTCACCATTACACGTCAATATACGGCTCATGCCGAAGGTTCGGTATTGATTGAATTTGGCGAGACCAAGGTGATTTGTACTGCCTCTGTGGAAGAAGGAGTGCCTCGTTTCTTGAAAGGCCAGGGCAAGGGCTGGGTCACGGCAGAATATGGCATGTTGCCGCGCTCGACTCACACCCGTATGCGTCGTGAAGCGGCCAGCGGCAAGCAAAGTGGTCGTACCCTGGAAATTTCTCGCCTGATCGCCCGCTCTCTGCGCGCCGCCATAGATCTGGCTGCCTTGGGCGAAAACACCATAACAGTCGACTGTGATGTGATTCAGGCCGATGGTGGCACGCGTACCGCCTCGATTACAGGCGCCTGTGTCGCCCTGGTGGATGCCTTAAACCATATGCGTGCCAAGGGGCTGATCAAAACCAACCCGTTAAAGCATATGATTGCCGCTGTCTCGGTGGGCATCTATGAAGGGGCTGCCGTAGCCGACCTGGAATATCTGGAAGATGCCGCCGCCGAAACCGATATGAATGTGGTGATGACGGAAACCGGCAAACTGATCGAAGTACAGGGCACGGCCGAAGAAGAGCCATTCAGCTTTGAAGAAATGCAGGAAATGATGCAGCTGGCTAAAAATGGCATTAACGAGTTGTTTGATCTGCAAAAAGCGGCCTTAAACTAACCCGAATTGTAAACAGGAAATTTTCATGAAAAATTATCAACGCGAATTTATCGAATTTGCCCTAGAGAAACAGGTTTTACGCTTTGGTGAATTCACCCTTAAATCCGGCCGCACCAGTCCTTATTTTTTCAATGCCGGCCTGTTTAATACCGGCCGAGACCTGGCCCGTTTAGGGCGCTTTTATGCTGCCGCTCTGGCTGATGCCGATATCGAGTTTGATTTGCTGTTCGGCCCAGCATACAAGGGGATTCCGATCGCCACCACTACCGCTGTGGCGCTGGCAGACCATCATGATATGGATATGCCCTACTGCTTTAACCGTAAGGAAGCAAAAACTCATGGTGAAGGCGGCAATCTGGTGGGCTCACCGCTGGCAGGCAAGGTAATGCTGGTGGATGATGTTATCACGGCCGGCACCGCCATTCGCGAATCCATGGAAATCATCAAGGCGCAAGGTGCCGAACTTTCCGGCGTATTGATCGCACTGGATCGCCAGGAAAAAGGCCTAGGGGAATTATCTGCCATTCAGGAAGTCGAGCGCGATTTCGGCACTCAGATCATTTCCATCGTCACTCTGGCTGACTTGATCACTTACCTGGAAAGCAAGGAAGATATGGCTGACAGCCTAGCAAGCATCAAGCAATACCGCCAGGATTACGGTATTTAAGCATTTGATTCAGATATAAAAAAGCCTGCAAATGCAGGCTTTTTTATTGTTATTTATTCGCTATGCCATCAACTGAAACTGGTGACTCGAGGGTTTCTCATAGGCATGGTTAATATTGCTGTAAAAGGTTTCTATGCGCTGGGCCCTGTCAATCACATCTTGTGAACGCTGCGGCGCAATGCGCTCCTGAGACTCCAGGGTTTGATTGATCATGGTATCAAAATCAGATTCATTGTCCTGACCTTTCCCTTGCCCGTCCAGCACATCTCTTTGCTTGGTATAGGCGGTTGCCGAGGAGCCAGAGGCCTCTTCTTCGCCATTAGCTTGCTGGGCAGCTAATTCTGACTGCGCCTGAACTATCGCTTTTGCGGCTTGCGCCGCTACCCGGGTATCCTGGATAGAAGGATTGGCCGGAGCCAGGGCCGCTGCATGTACTTTCTGCATCTTGGCAATTGTCGCCCTGGGGTTCCCCTTGATGATCGACATATCGACCGAGACTTCGCCCCCTATCGCATATTTTTTGCCATCAGGACCCACTTCAAAGGTATAGGAGGGAGCGCCCGTTGTTGCACCGCCGACAGAGGCATGTGCCATTTCATGGGATCTGACCTGGCGGTCGGTCTGTTTTAGTTCCTTGATTTCCCGCTCTTCCGCAAAGGCCTCCATGCTGTTGGGGTCTCTGCCGCCTTTTTCATCCTGCTTGGCATCGGAAGAAGATTCTCCATCCTGATCGGACGAATCGGTAATAGTGGTTTCTTCACGCTCGGCACGCTTACGAATATTGGCGAGGTCTACCTGCTCATTGTTTTGTGCCGGTGTTTTCGCCTTATCCTTATCGGAGGCAACGCCTTTCTCGGCCGCCGATTGGCTAAGCGCCGTGGGTTGAGTGATCACTTCCCGCATATGATTATCACGGCGCAAGCTATCCGTCTGTGGGTTGACCACAGTGGCTACCGGCATATGATTAAGTTGCGGCGTGATATTCATCTTACACTCTTACGTCAATCAAGGTACCCAGGTTTTCATCGGCAGTACGGATCACTTCGGCCGAGGCCTTGGCCTGTATCTCAGCAATTTTCAAATTAACCACAGATTCGGTAAGCCCGGTAGGTTCATCAACAGCTTGGCTTGGTAAATTGGCAGCTTGTTGTCCTGAGACTTCCTGAGATTGGAAGTTTTGCTCTGCCTGACGGTCAACACTGGTCTGCTGGACAATATTTACCGCGGCTCTGTGAGCATCTTCAGTCGCTTTGTGGAATCCCTGCACACCGGCATGAAATGCTGTTTGAACTTCCATAAGCTTCTCCTTAACATCGTTAATACAACAGCCCAAAGCAGCTCGTTCAGCACTCAGGGCTTTCAACAATAATCACGCGTACCTCTGACTAATTATTAACCAAACGGCTTGAAAAGTAAATATAGGCCTAGGGGCTGTTGACCTTTGTTTATATTTTCTACAATAGGCTATTTTTAATGATAGCAAAGCAGAATGAACGTGGTTTGGTTGTTCCAAATGAGTGAATTCTAATGCCGCTAGCGTTAAAAATAGCCATTGCCCAAAGGGCTGAGGTTAAAATCACTTTACTCTGCGTTGAAAATTGTTGATTTAGATGACTAAATGACACAACTTCTGCCTTGATTAAAGTGATTTTATCTCTCAGTAGAATTATTAAACAAAGATAAACAGCCCCTAGTCTCGACACTTTAGGCAAAATGCCGCTGCAGCCAGGCCAGCAACACATCTGCAAAAGCATCAGGATGTGAAATAAAGGGGGCATGAGACGCCTTGTCAAACACATGCTGCTCACTTGTTTGTGCAAACTCTGTAACTAATTCCGGGACCTGCTTAGGCACCAGGCTGTCCAGGCGACCGTATAAACGCAAAAAAGGCTGCTTTATTGCGCCAAGCTTTGCTCTCATATCGATGGTTTCCAGCAAAGCCAGGGAGCCATCCAGGGTTTCCCTGCTTGGCGTCGGCTGCTCCATAATCAGTTCTCTCAGCAGCTTGATATCCTGGCGAACATGCGGGCTGCCCATGGCCTGGATCTTTAAAAATCCGCTGATGGTTTTTTCTATATCTTCCGCCAGCTGGCGGTGAAAGCCGGCCAACAATTCAGGTTTGATACCTGGCCAGTCGTTTTGCGCAATGAACAGAGGGGAACTGGCAACAGTCACCAAACCAAGCGCCCTTTCGGGATATGCCGTTGAAATTTCGGTTGCCACTAATCCGCCCAGAGACCAGCCAATATATACCGCAGGCCCGTCTACGGTGGACACTATCTCGCTGGCAATGGCTTCAATGCTATAGGGGGAAATGCAGTGATCCAGGTTTTGGCCAAAACCTGGCAGGTCAACGGTTATCACTTGAAACTGGTCCTGGAGTTTTTCTGTAATCGGCTGCCAGACCGCGGAGTTTAAACCCCAGCCATGTAAAAGAACCAGGGGCAGGCCGCTGCCTTGCCTCGCAATATGTAAAGTTTCTGCCATGCTTAAAATGCTATCGATAGGAATGGGCTTATTTTACCGAAAGGAATCAGGCAATGGAATTTAGCATCACAAATGTTAACAATTATTTGCAGCACGGAGCTGTCCGACTGGGGAAAAGGCTAAGGAATTTTAAACTTAAATTCACCAGTTGTGACTTGTGTGACGGCCCCTGCCAGCAATATTCATTACTTTGCCAACACTGCCATATGGACTTGCCTCTTTTTAGCTATCAACAGATCCAGGGTAATTTGTTAAACTGGCCGGCAATCAATAAGGGTCTTCCCGGGCACGAATTCGAACGATTGATTTGTGTGGCTCCCTATCTTTGGCCCTTTGACCAATGGCTCACTCAGCTGAAATACCAGGGCCGCTTCGAGTTATCAGGGCTCTGCGCCGAGCTGATGGCCGAATGCTGGCATTCACTCCAATCCACAGTGCCAAGGCCCGATGCCATATTATCCGTGCCCATACATGGCAAGCGCTGGCAGGAACGTGGATTTAATCAGTCCCATTTAATTGCCCAAAAGCTGGCAAAAGCCATCTCCACCCCCTATCAGGCTTCACGCTTGATCAGACACAAAGATACCAGTCGCCAGGTCGGGCAAACGGGTAGCCAAAGGCGCAAAAACCTGCGCCAGGCATTTGGCATAAATAACCATAAGGAATTACCCGAGCATATACTGCTGATAGATGACGTGGTCACCACGGGCACCACGGCCAATGAAATTTGCAAGTTACTCAAGCAAAAAGGCGTTAAGACAGTTACCCTAATGGCAGTGTGTTTAACACTGCCATAGGCTCAAGCCTTATTCCGGGGCGACACTAAAGGCCTTGGCAAAAAACAGACTGTTTGCCAGTAGTTTGGCACTGCCCAGCCAGTAGCCTCGAAACGCCAGGTTGTCACTGGTGGCAATCACTCGCCCCTTGCCCAGGTCGTGCGCGGCGATGGCGGCATTATTGGCAATGCGGTTAACCAGGTTGCGGTCCGTATGGCCGCTAAGCAGTGGTTCCTGGCTGTACTGAGCAAAGGTCACAAAAGGCAGGGAAGGCTTGTCCATGATCAGGGTGCTGTTACGAAACAGCGGTAGGGTATCATGGGTATAACCATAGCCTAACGGATGACTGGTATCTATTATGGTCTCGAAGATGGCACCTGCGATACGCTTGCGGCCGGCCAGCTTTTCTTTGTCTTGATAGCGTAGGCCTTCGGTGTCAAATAGCTGGTCGATATGATTACTACTGACAAAGTCGACATTCAAGATGCCTTTTTCCGACAGCCATTTGGCGGCACGTTTTTGTGCAACTATCACACCGCCACTTTTCACCCAGGATTCAATCTGGTTGCTTAGCGCGGCATTAAAGCCGGCATAGTTGCCATCCACTAAAAATATATGACTGTAATCGGCCAGTTTAATTTTTTTCAATCTGGTATGCTCGACCAGGGTAACAGGCACATTCAGCATATCATCCAGATAAAACAGGCTTTCGGCGGCTTCGTATTGAGAGATACCCTTGCCACCCACCAATAACACCTTGGGCGATTTAAGCAGCTTTAACGAGCCACTGCCCAAATCTATGCCCTGAGGGGTAAAGCCGGTAGTCAAGCCAAAAAGCCTGATCTGATTGGCCTGGGCAAGTTGCAGGATACTGTCACGCCAGCCGGCTTCCGTCTGGATACCGGCCGGCAGTACTATAGTGCCAGGCTGGAAAACCTTTTCTTTACCATTCACCACGGCGCTAAATGCTTTTGTGGCAACCTTAGCTTTGATCTCGCTAGCCAACAGGGCATTTAATAATTTCGGCGCCATTGAATGGTGCCACTCAAAGGCGTATGCATAGGCATCAGCCGCTATCTTGTTAGCAATCGGCTGGCTCTGTCCTTGCCAGGGTGTTTCTCTAAGGTTCAAGCCCCAGGTACGCTCCACTTGCTGAAATTCTATGTCCATGGCCAAAGGCATGGTCCAGCCCGAGACATCGTAAAAGGTATTGTCTTCAAAGTCCGTCTGTTGGGTAAACAGGGCCTTAATCACCCGGTATTGCGGCTGTGCCAGCGGGATATAATAGGTATTTTTTTGCGGATAAAGCTTGCTGTTATGCCTGAAGTCGTCGGCCAGCGGATAGATCTTGATCTGATGTTGGTTCAGCTTGTCTAAAAAGGCATTTAAACGATAGCTGTCATAGGCTTCATGGATAAGGTAGCCACTGAACTTCTCCTTTTTGGCCAGTTTTTCTGCCTCCAGGAAAAACTCCTTGCGGTACTGCTTAAGCCGTTCGCGATTTTCCCAACTACCATTTATGGTTGATAAAGAGGTCAGCACCTGGTTTTTAATGCCGTAACTAAAAGTCAGCAGCCCGTTTACCGTCTCTTGCTGCAGCCCTCGACTGCTGGCCTGCTCGAACAGGATGCCGACACCACCATTGATATCAGGATAAGTGGAGCCCTTGCCATAGTAAAAGTCATCGAAGCTCTCTTCGCTATAATAGAGGCGGTTCTCTTTATCCAATGCAGCGGCATGGTAACCGGCAAGCAGCTGAGTCAGTTCGGTATTTTTCTCTGGCGTCAGGGGATGGTTACGGGTTGGAATGCCCGGCTGGAAAAAGTAGCTGCCATTGGCTCCCATTTCGTGGAAGTCGCCCAGCACATGCGGGCGATATTGATGAAAATACTTAAGGCGATGCTGGCTTTCCTTCTGGGACAAGAGCAGCCAGTCACGGTTTAAATCAAAGCCAAAATGATTGGTTCTACCGGTTCGCCAGCCCTGATGGTGCTCAATATGGTTAGGATCACTGTTGGGGGTTATGCCCCTATGAGTAGTAACCCAGTTAACAAAGCGGTCCATGCCATCTGGGTTAATGCTGGGTTCCATCACGATAATGGTGTTTTCCAGCATGTCGGCAACGCTTGCTTCCTGGCTGGCGGCGAGATGATAGGCCACCACCATGGCGGCATTGGTGCCACTAATTTCGTCACCATGAACACTATATCCCAGCCAAATCACCAGGGGTTCATCCGCTTTTGGCTCATCTGATAGCTGGCGTTCTTTTAACAAACCATCCAGTTTGGCCAAGTTATTCGGGCTAGAGATGGTCACCAGCACCTGTTTGCGAAGCTGATTGGTTCTCCCCATATCCGTCAATACCAGGCGATCGGACTGATTCACCAGAGTTTCCATATAATCCAGCATTTGATCATGGCGAGGATGGCGCTCGCCTATGCCAAAGCCAAGGACTGACTCGGGTTTGGCAATGTCCGGGTTATAGGCGTGATTCTCAGGCAGGTAACTGGCTACCGAAGCGGCATAGGAAAAGCTAATACCAGTAAAAATAAATATACATAATGCAATAATACAGCGCATGAGCTACAAGCTCTCCTTTTTAGTCCCACCTAAAAATAGCAAAGATAGGGCAGCTAAACTAGTTTTCCGCGTGATTCTAATACAAAATACAACAAGGGTAAGAATAATATTTCTACCGTTTTATCATTCGGTTATCTAAAGCCTTTTTCCACCATTTTCCGTAAAAACACCAAAGTAGCGAACGGCAGCGAAATGAAGAAGCCTTAATCCCAGTCAATAAACGGCCAATTAAGACGCTATTATTACAAACTATCACTAGCACAGACAGCATTTGCAGAGTAAAATGTCCATACTTGAGTATTTTAGTCAGGTATAGAGTTTTTTCTTACCTAAGTTAAGAGTGAATAGGCACAATGATCAGTATTTCAGAAACAGCACAAGCCCACTTTGTTCAACTGTTAGCACAACAGGCGGAAGGCACCAACATCCGCGTTTTCGTTATTAACCCGGGCACTGCCAGTGCGGAGTGTGGTGTTTCATATTGTCCTGCTGATGCGGTAGAGCCAGACGATATCGAATTGCCCTTTAACGGTTTTTCTGCCTTTGTTGACAGTGCCAGCAAGTCCTTCCTGGAAGATGCCGAGGTAGACTTTGTTACGGATCAAATGGGTTCTCAACTGACCCTGAAGGCGCCTAATGCCAAGCTTCGCAAAGTGGCAGATGATGCACCATTGTTTGATCGCGTGAACTACTTTTTGCAGGCCGAAGTTAACCCTCAACTAGCAGGCCACGGCGGTGAGTGTACCCTGATGGACATTACCGATGACGGTTACGCCATCCTGCAATTTGGCGGTGGCTGTAACGGCTGTAGCCAGATAGATCTGACCCTGAAGGAAGGCATAGAGAAACAGCTGTTGGAAGTTATGGGTGAGGAAATCAAGGGCGTTCGCGATATGACGGAACACCAACGTGGTGACCATTCCTACTATTAAAGGTAAAGCGATTCTCGAAAAATTAGGTCAAGACCCGCAACATAGCATGAAGATATTTATGCGCGGACTTGGCCTTTTTGTTATTGGCGCATTATTTGTTGCCCTGGGCTATTACCGGCATCACCTCTGGCAGATACCCGGACTGGTGCTGCTGGTTGGCGGTTGCCTGGTTGCCGCCTGGGGATATCTGGGTATTTTCGCCAACCGCCTGCTCAATATCTTTAACCGCCCCGGCGGTAAGTTTTCCAAATAATCAAGTCAGCGGGCTAATGGAGAAGTGATGGCTGGCAATGATAAAGCCTTCACGCAAATAAAACTTGTGCGCCATATAACGCTGAACACCCGAGTCCAAATGTAGCTGCATACTTATTCCTTTCTTTCCGATTCAATAAATTCGGCATTATGACGGCGATAATGCCAGGCTAAAAACACTCCACGGGCAAGCATAAAGCAGGAAAATGCCGCCCACAAGCCGTGATTACCAAATGATTGCAAAATAAACCAGGCCGGAAAAAAACAGCCAAAGGTTGCCAGTATCATGCTGTTTCTCATCGCCCTGGCCTGCATTAAACCTATATAGATGCCATCATATAGATAACACCAGCAGGCGATTAGAGGTAATACGACAATCCAGGGCAGGTAGTGTTGAGCAAATTCCACCACGGAAGGAATGTCAGAGATCAGGCCAATAAAATATTCACCGCCAAGCGCAAAGCTTAGCGTATAAAACAAGGCAAAAGTTGCCGTCCAAAACAGTGAAATATTCACTATGGTTTTTAGTGAACTAGTGCTCCTGGCCCCTTTTGCCTGTCCCACCATGGCCTCGGCAGCATTGGCGACACCGTCCAGGCCAAAAGATATTAGTAGCAGAAAATTCATTAATATGGCATTGGCCGCCACCACATTATCACCCAGCCTTGCTCCCTGAAAAGTAATAAAGACAAAACATATTTCCAGACACAGGGTACGGATTAAAATATCCCGATTCAGCTTAAAATATTGCACCAGGCCTTCAAGCGCCAGAATTCTGGCAAGGTAATGTTTAAAGTCTGCTACTAGCCGATTTATGCTGTCCCTGGCATTTATCCATATCACCCAGAACCCGATCAGCAGGCCCGAATATTCCGCCGCTAGGGTAGCCAGTGCCACCCCCCTGACCTGCCAGCCAAAACCCAGCACAAATACCAGATCCAGCACCAGGTTGACCAGGTTAGTAAATATAAGGATCCACATCACGGCCTTGGCCCTGTGATTACCCAATAACCAGCCCAACAACACTAAGTTGCCGAGTGCTGCCGGAAGGCCCCAGATTCGAATATCCGTATATTGGCGCGCATAAAACTGCACATGTTCCGAGCCGCCGGCAAGATAAAGGGCAAAGGAAAGATACTGGTGTTGGAAGAGAATAAGCAAGACACCTATCATAAAGGCCACCAAGACTCCCCGCCACAAGATCAGCATGCCCTGCTCGCTATTACTGGCTCCGAAAGCCTGAGCCGCCAATCCGGTAGTGGACATGCGTAAAAAACCGCATAACCAGGTCACAAAGGTAATGATCATGGCGCCAACGGTACTGCCACCTAAAAAGTAGGCCTGATCCAGGTGGCCAATCACGGCCGTATCAACCAAACCCAGTAATGGCACGGTAATATTCGACAGTATCATGGGGATGGCGAGTGAGAATAATCGCTTATGTTGATCAATATCGGTAAATTGAGACAAAAAGTGTTTCCTATCCAGGCAATAAGCTTTATATTTTTCCCCGAAGCGCTCCATCTTAATAAACACAGGTTTAAAAAGGCTAAAAACATGACGGCTCGGCTATTGGCATTCGTTTTCTTTTGCTGCATTCATTTTACTGCATTTGCCACGGTAATTTTACAATATCATCATGTCAGTGACACCACGCCGGCCATCACCAGTATTTCCCCTGCACAATTTGAAAAACACCTGCAGTTTCTAGCCGACAACCACTTTAAGATATTGCCCTTATCCGAGGTAATGGAGGCAATCAAGAGTAGTCAGCAATTGCCTGACAAGTCGGTGGTTATCACCTTTGATGACGCCTACCTGGATATCTTAACCAAGGGCAAGCCCTTGTTGGATAAGTTTGGCTACCCCTTCACCATCTTTGTTAATCCCGGCGTCATCAACCAGGGCTCCGGCAGTTACCTTTCCTGGCAACAACTGAAGGAAATGGGTGAGCAAGGGGTCATTATCGCCAACCATGGTTACGAGCATGATTCCATGGCCCGTATTCCCGAAGGCGTTACCCAAGCCCTGTGGCTGGAGCAGCAAACCAAGTTACTCAATGACGCGGAAGCCGAGATCAAGGAAAAAACCGGCCAAAGCTGGCAATACTATGCCTACCCCTATGGCGAATATACCCCTGCCATCCAACAATGGGTTAAACAGAATGGTTATATTGCCTTTTCTCAGCAGTCGGGTGCAGTCGGCCTTGCCACTGACTTAACCAGTGTCCCGCGTTTTCCTGCCTCCAAGCCCTATGACAAACTGACCAGTTTGCGGGACAAGCTCAATTCCCTGCCTTTTACCATGGTGCTGGACAATAAGAATGCCGAAACCATATTTGAACAAGGGCAGGCCAAATCTGTCACCTTTAATGTTGAGGTGGATGACTTTAGAAAATCACAACTGAATTGTTATATTTCCGGATTGGGAAGACAGAAAATCAACTGGCAGGGCGAGGACAGGTTTACCATCAACTTTAGCGCTCCTCTACCTACCGGCCGGGTACGTTGTAATTGCACCGCTCCCAGTTTGAGTGAACCTGGCCGTTATTACTGGTACTCCAAGCCCTGGTTTATTCTCAAGGAAGGCGGGCACTGGTATCCCTTGTAATTAGCCAAGTAGTTTAGTCAGTATTTGCGCGGTTTCCTGTGGCTGCTCCATTGGGAAACAGTGGGTATCGCCAAACGCCTGCCATTTGATCAGGGGGTTGATCTTAGACGCTTTTTTTACCGCTCCGGGAATAAAGCCATAGCTTTTCGTCGCCACCAGGATATCGACAGGAACACTCACTTTACGCACGGAACGCCACAGGCCCTTGGGGTAGGAGCCAAATATAGAGCCTTCCCACCTGGGATCACAAGCTAGCTGGATCTCCCCTTTCTCATTCACTATCGTGGCCGAATCGATAAAATCCGACAATACCTGCGGATGCCACGGCTGGTAAAAGGGTTTTGCCGACAGGTAGCTGAACATGGCCTTTTTGTTCGGCCAAACGGAACGGCGTTTACTGACGGAACGCACCAAGGAGCTGTGCTTCCAAGCGCCACTGACACGCATCAGATGCTGCGCCACTAGGATTTCCGGCTTAAAGAGTACGGGATCCAATAAAACTATTCGGCTGAATAAATCCGGATACCTGGCTGCGGCCAATAAGGTTAGCACGCCGCCCATGGAATGGCCGACGCCGACAACAGGGCCACTTTGCCTAATATCCACTTGCCGATATAACGCAGTGGCAACCATGGCTGCCATTTCTCGCCAGTCCGGCATGCGATGATTGGGTTGCTGAGATTGTCCATGACCGGGGACATCGGTTAGCCAAAGCGACCAGTCCTTTGGCAGGTGTGATGCCAAGGTGGCAAAGGTAAGGGCGCTAAAGCCGTTGCCGTGCAGAAAGTGTACCCTGGGACTCTTTGCACTACCAAGGCGATAATAGCCATTAATACAAATATTAGCCTCAGAAGGGCGCTGCCACCTCTTAATATTATCCAGCGGATAATTACCACTTGTGCTCATTAATGCTCGATTTAGATTTGCTTATAGTTAAAGCTAAGTTAACAGACAACTGGTCCGATGTGAACAAGGGCTTATATTAACAGATAGTTAATAAGGAAAATGACTAAAACAGCTTCACTATGCGGCCAAAGTCACTGACCAGCTCTTTACCTTGAACTATGGGTAACTGCCCCAGCTCCTGCTTGGGTTTAAAAATGGCCGAAATCAAGCCATCCGGATTGATCAGGACAATAGCAGCGCTATGGTCGACAAAATAACCTTCACCCGCACTATCATCGGTCAGTGCATACATTAGCCCAAGGTTGCGGGCAAAGGGAAACAGCACATCATGCTCTGCTCTTAATGCCTTAAATTCCGGATTAAAATAGGCGATATAGTCGGCCAATGTCTGCTGGCTATCGCGACTTGGATCTACCGAGACTAATAAAACCTGATTATTGCTACTGATCGCCTGCAATTCATCATAAACAAAATTAAGTTCCTGTAATGTGGTGGGGCACACATCCGGGCAGGAGGTATAACCAAAGAATACCCAGGACCATTTCCCCCGCAGATTCTGATTGCCAAATGCCTGGCCCCTGTGATCCGTCAAAGTAAAATCTTTAATGATTCTCGGCGTTTGATAATACAAGGCATTTTCTGGCAACTCGGTCCGGTTCAAGCTTGAAAAGGTAAAAAAACCGGCACTCAAGGCCGCCAGCGCAATAATTATAATGACAACTTTATTCATTAACTCATACGACTCATTAACTTATTCAAAATGCTTTCCGATTTTTCCCGCTACGCCATCGGCAAAATATAGTGATCCGCCAACAAGACAATAAACAGCAGCATTAAATGGACAATGGAATACTTAAAGGTCTCCATGGCGGTATTTTCATCGGCACTAAACTTCAGCTTCCATGCATAGGCGATAAAAATGGCATTGAGCGCTATGGCGCCGATCAGATACAACCAGCTGCTCATGCCAACCAGGTAAGGCAACAGGCCCACGACGAAAAGCAATACGGTATAGAGCAGGATTTGTGTCTTGGTAAACTCTATGCCATGGGTGACAGGTAACATGGGAATATTGACCTTGGCATAATCGTTTTTCCTGTGTATGGCCAATGCCCAGAAATGAGGTGGTGTCCAGGTAAAGATCAGTAACACCAATAACAGGGCATTAGGGTGAATTTCATTGGTCATGGCCGTCCAGCCCAGCAAGGGAGGAATGGCACCTGCCAGGCCGCCAATGGTGATATTTTGCGGGGTGGCCCGTTTCAAATACATGGTATAGATAAAGCTGTATCCAACCAGTCCGGAAAGAGTTAACCAGGCCGTTAACGGGTTCACCAGGCTATACAGCATAACAAAGCCGGATACAGCCAATATTACAGCAAACACCAGGGCATTTTGCGCACTGATGCGGCCATTAGGCAGAGGCCGGTTGTGGGTCCGCCCCATGATGGCATCGATTTTTTCATCCACGACATGATTGACCGCGGCCGCAGCGGAAGAAAGCAGGCCAATACCCAGCATTGCCGACACTAACAGTTGCCAGGGAATGCTGCCAGGCACAGATAAACTCATGCCCACCAAGGCAGTAAGTACTAACAAAGCCACCACCTTGGGCTTGGTGATCTCATAGTAGGCTCGCCAGTTCAGTGCCGGGGAAAAACTCTCTGTTGCGATAAGGGCAGTGGATTTACTCATGAATTCTCCTTAAATTTTTCGCTTCAGGCTATAGGTTAGGGCCACCAAAGCCAGCATCAAACAAGCCGCCACTATGTTATGGCCAACGGCAACCGCCAGGGGTAAAGAAAACCAGATATTGCTCACGCCCAAGGCAAGTTGAACCACTAAAATCACCCCCAGGATACAGGCGCTGTTTTTGAAAAAACTGGTTTGTGACTTGCTAAATATCATTAGTGCCAGCCAGCCCAGGTATAGGGCGGTAATAATGGCGCCCAGACGGTGCATAACATGTATGGTCAGGCGCTCACCATGATCCAGGTGACCAAACTCATAGGTATCCCGTTCGGGGGGAATAGGATCGAACGAATCGGCAAAACTAAGCTGTTCCAGCCAGCCCGATTGGCATATGGGTAATTCGGTGCAGGTCAGCGCCGCATAGTTTGAGGATGTCCAGCCCCCCAAGGCGATCTGGGCCGATAAAATAACAATGCCCAATGTTGCAAATCCGGCATACTTCTTAATGGCCCAATCACCGGTTGACACCCTAAAACCACTTAAACGCAAGTAAAGCAAAAACAGCAAGACCAGGGTGGTAAAGCCGCCGAGCAAATGCCCCATCACCACAATGGGCATCAGTTTCATGGTCACCGTCCACATACCCAGCGCGGCCTGGAATATGACAATTGACAGAATAAGCAGAGGCAAAAACAAGGGCGTACCCTGGTGCCTTTTACGGTAGGAAATGATAGCGATCAGCAAGATTAACAGGCCCAGACTACCGGCAAAATACCTATGGATCATTTCATTCCAGGCTTTTTCCGGTTCGACCGGGCGTTCTGGAAAGGCTTTTTCCGCCGCCACAATTTGCTCCAGAGATTCCGGCACATCAATCAAGCCATAGCAACCCGGCCAGTCTGGACAACCCAAACCTGCATGCGTTAGCCGGGTATAGGCGCCCAGGGTTACCACCACTATTGCCAAAAGAATACTGACCAAGACCAATTTACGCAGTTCAAACATCTAACCTATCCTCGAGTATTTCAGCAGTTTCTTCATATCGGCCAGAATGTTCTTGCCAAACTGAGGCAAGCCATCGGCTTCATGCGGTGGTTGATGAGCAAGAATCACATTGCCCAGCGGATCAACAATCAAAACCTGAGGAGAGCGGACAAGGTTTTTGGTCAGGCTGGGCATATCCTGTATGTGCCAGCTGGCATGTCGGATCTTGCCCAGCTGTGCATCTGTCAACTGCCTCTGGGTAAGCGCAACCGGCTTTACCCTCGGCATTTCCTTGCCCAGGGCGATATAGGTATTATTCACCCCCACCAAAACCTTTTCACAGTGTAAGTCACAGTCATTGGGCAGGGCATAAACCAATAACCAGTGCTTATCAAAATGAGCCTTATCCAGGCCTAATTTGTCGAGCGTTAGCTCGCTTTCCAGTAACTGCCCCTTATTGGTGACTCCATAGTTAAACCATTGCTGCTCCAAGGCAAGCTTGGCTAAAACTATGGGTAAAAGGAAAGCCACCAGCACCAGTAACATGCTACGTCTTGATTTTGTTTTCTGTGATACGCTCATACAACTAAGCCTTGTTTTCTTTATTTTTATACGACTTTACTAAAGCCCAAACCATAAGTGCCAGCCAGGCGATTGCCAGAGAAAACCACTGAAATGCGTAAGCCCTGTGCTTTTCCGGCAGCATCACAATTGGCTGCCAGTTTTTGTGATAACCTATCTCTTCGTCTTTATCCAAGTAAACCACAAAAGGTAACAAGGGCTGATCTATCAGGGTGGAGAACTTATCCAGTTCAATCTGCTGAACCCTGAGTGGCCAGCTGACATTGGTAAAGTCCTGCGCCAGCAGCATAATGCCCAAATCCACCTTTCTGATATGCCCGGATATACTGTGCTCTCCTGTTATCGGCAAAATAGTCGGTAATTGTTGACGGTCTACCGATCCCAGAACCCAGCCCAGATTTACCAAGACCGAGTGTGACCCGGCCTTCAACACCTGTAGCACCCTATAGCCCAATTGGCCATTATTAGGCTGGTTATCCAACAGAAAAACTTTTTCCTGATCAAAGCTTCCCGTTATCACCACGGGCAAGTCATTGATTTCTTCCTGTCGGGCCGCCAAGTCAAGCACCTGCTTAAGAGAAATCGTCCCCTGTGTTTTAAGCTCGGTCATGCGCTCTATTCTGAGCTGCTTTTCATCGGCGCGCGCACTTTGCCAAAATCCAAGCTTGATTAATGCCAAAAATACCAGCAAGGTAAATACAACCAATGGCCAATACAGGTGTTTCAAAATCTTGCTAAAACTTGCTTGCACCATCTACCACCAATACAAGAGTCATGAGGAAGGCTACTATGCTTTTTAAGATCATTATTATCGGCTTACTCGCCTTTATGGTTTACAACCTGTTCCGTGCCCTACTGCTCATGAACTCCAATGATCCCAACAAGCCGCCAATGTCTAAATATATAGGTCGACGGGTCATGACCTCCGTCCTTATTGTGATCTTACTCTTGCTCGGCCTGCTAACCGGGCTCATCACACCAAATCCCCGGCCCTATTAAGGCAAGTAACCAAGCCACTGCCTCCCTCAATATCAGTGGCTGGCTAACTCATTTATAAAATATAAACAAAGACAAACAACAGCACCCAAACCACATCAACAAAGTGCCAGTACCAGCTTGCTGCCTGGAAGGCGAAGTGATTTTTGGGTGTAAAGTGCCCCTTTAATACCCGGATAAACATCACAATCAGCATTATGGTGCCGAGCGTGACATGCATGCCGTGAAAACCGGTCAACATATAAAAGGTATTGCCATAGATGCCGCTATCCAAATACAGTTTCATTTCATCGGAATAGGCATGGGCATATTCTTCCACCTGGAAGAACAGGAACGCCAGACCGAGTATGATGGTTAGGCCCAACCAGGCTTTTAACTGGGCGCGATTCTCTTTTTCCAGGGCGACATGGGCCAAGTGTGCGGTAATGGAAGAAGTCAGTAGCAAAATAGTATTGATCAGCGGCAGGCCATACCAGCCCATGCCCGTGGTTTCCGTGCCGCCAGGCGTTTTTAACAGTGGCCAGGTAGCAGTAAATTCCGGCCATAAGATGGCGGCGGTTTCTGCATTATTGCCCGCTCCCCCCAACCAGGGCACGGCAAAATTGCGCGCGTAGAACAGCGCACCAAAAAATGCCGCGAAAAACATCACCTCGGAAAAGATAAACCAGCTCATACCCTGCTTGAATGAGTTATCCATCTGATGGCTATACTTGCCCGACATCGACTCGTTAATGACATTATTGAACCAGCCAAACATCATATAGATCACTAAGGCAATACCGGCCAATAACACCCAGCCACCGATACCCGCCTCTTCGTTCTTGAGATTGGAAACATAGCTGCCCGCCCCAAGCGCAATTAAAAATAACGCAATCGCCCCAACGATAGGCCAATGGCTCTGCGCGGGTACGTAATAAGTTTCATATTCTTTTGTAGTCATCGCTTTTCCCCTGTTATTACGCGCATGACGTTATGAATCCACCTTATCCGTCACATCATAAAGAGTATAAGATAAGGTTAAGGTCGAGACCTCTTTTGGCAATTCGGGATCAACATAAAACTGCAGTGCCATTTCAACATCTTCACTCGCTTTCAGTGGCTGATGGTTAAAACAAAAACACTCAATTTTATGTAGATATATAGCCGCCTTGCCAGGCGATACCGAAGGTACGGCCTGGCCGACAATATCCCGTACGGATTCATTTTTTGCGTAAAATTTTACCAGTTTCATTTCACCGGGATGCACGCTTACTTCGTTAGTCATCGGCTCGAATTGCCAGGGAATGCCCTTGGCCTTATGGCTGATAAACTGAACCTTAACCGTGCGGTTTGTATCTATGCCGTCGCTGTTAACGCTGGCGGCAACATCAGAAGTTTTTCCATTTAACCCGGTAATATCACAAAACACGTCGTATAGCGGCACCATGGCAAAGCCAAAACCGAACATGGCAAAAACCACCAACACCAGTTTTTTCACCGTTTTCAGGCTCTGCTGTCTTTGCTGTTCAATGCGGCCGCTATTCATCATCTCTCTCCGCTAATCCACTTTCGGTGGTGTGACAAAGGTGTGGTAAGGTGCCGGACTTGGCACCGTCCATTCCAGCCCCTCGGCGCCATCCCAGGGCTTAGCCGAAGCTTTCTCCCCGCCCTTGATACACTTGATCACCACAACCAGGAAGATCAGCTGAGACAAGCCAAAGGCAAAGCCCCCTATGCTGACCCACTTATTGAAGTCGGCAAACTGCAGGGCATAATCAGGAATGCGTCGTGGCATACCCGCCAAGCCGAGGAAATGCATAGGGAAAAACAATAGGTTGACCGAGATAAGCGAGCACCAGAAGTGCCACTTACTCAGGGTGTCGTTATACATATGCCCCGTCCACTTAGGTAACCAGTAGTAGGTACCGGCAAAAATGGAAAACAGGGCCCCCGTCACCAGCACATAGTGAAAATGTGCAACCACAAAGTAGGTATCATGATACTGAAAGTCCACCGGCGTCATCGCCAGCATCAACCCGGAAAAGCCGCCTATGGTAAACAGGATAACGAAGGCAAGTGAAAACAGCATCGGCGTTTCAAAGCTAATCGCGCCTCGCCACATGGTGGCCACCCAGTTAAAGACCTTGACCCCGGTCGGTACCGCAATCAGCATGGTGCAATACATAAAGAACAGCTCACCGAATAAGGGCATGCCTGTGGTAAACATATGGTGCGCCCAGACGATAAAGGACAAGAAGGCAATGGATGCCGTCGCATATACCATTGAACTGTAGCCAAACAGCTGCTTGCGAGAAAAGGCAGGAATAGTAGTCGAGATAATGCCAAAGGCCGGCAAGATCATGATATAGACCTCGGGGTGGCCGAAGAACCAGAAGATATGCTGGAACATAACGGGATCGCCGCCACCAGCCGCATCAAAGAAGCTGGTGCCAAAATAAGTATCCGTCAGTACCATGGTTACCGTACCTGCCAGCACAGGCATGACCGCTATCAATAGATAAGCCGTGATAAAGAAGGTCCAGACAAACAGCGGCATTTTCATATAGGTCATGCCGGGGGCACGCATATTCATTATGGTGACGACAATATTGATCGCCCCCATAATGGAGGACATCCCCATGATATGGACGGCAAACACGAAGAAGGCGGTACTGCCATTACTGTATGTCGTTGACAGAGGTGCATAGAAGGTCCAGCCGAAATTGGGTGCGCCGCTTTCCATAAAGAAAGAGGCCAAAAGGATAGTAAAGGCAAACGGCAGTATCCAGAAACTCCAGTTATTCAGCCTGGGCAAGGCCATATCCGGAGCCCCTACCATCATGGGTAGCATCCAGTTGGCCAGGCCGGTAAAGGCCGGCATAATGGCGCCAAACACCATGATCAGGCCATGTACCGTGGTCATCTGGTTGAAAAAGTCCGGCTCAATTATCTGCAGGCCTGGCTGGAATAGTTCGGCACGGATAACCAGCGCCATGGCGCCGCCGGTTAAAAACATGATAAAGGAGAACCATAGATATAAGGAGCCTATATCCTTATGGTTGGTGGTATATAACCAACGCTTGATACCCGTCATTTTATGATCATGATGTTCGTCGTGGTGCGAATCATGAATAGCTTCTGTAGTCATTTTAACTCCTCCTTACTTCGCACTTGCAGCATCAACATCTGCGGGTTGTACCAAATCACCGGTGTCGTTACCCCAGGCGTTACGCTCATAGGTCACCACAGCAGCAATTTGCGTTTTGGTTAACTGGCTGATAAAGCCTTGCATGGCGGGATTCTTGGCACTGCCATTGATCACCATATCCAGATGGGCAGCGATATCACCGGTTGCGATCGGGCCCCCCTTAAGGGCAGGGAATGCCGGCGGCAAGCCTTCTCCGGATGCCTGGTGACACGCGACACAGGACGCCATATAAACCTGTTCCCCCATGGCCATCAGCTCATCCAGGGTATAAACCTTGGATAAATCTTCTGCCGGAGCTGCCGCTTCTTCTACCTGCTCCGCGACTTCCTTGACTGCCTCGGTTGCTTGCTCGACTAGACTTTCTGATGCCGAAGCACTAGCGCCACCCGCCACGGCATTAACATCCGCGGCCTGTACCGCATCACCGGTATCATTGCCCCAGGCATTACGCTCATAAGTAACAACGGCGGCAATTTCTTTAAGGCTTAGCTGCTTGCCATAGCCTTGCATGCCGGTACCCGCTTTACCGTTAAAGACGATATCTATATGAGCAGCAACATCGCCTGTCGCAATTGGGCTGCCTTTCAAAGCAGGAAATGCCGGAGGCAAACCTAGCCCTGTCGGTTGGTGACATGCGGCACAATGTGCCATATAGGTACTCTCACCTAACTGCATTAACTCATCCATGGACAAAGAAGCACTTAAAGACTGCTGCTCTGCCTCGGCAGCCTGGGCAATCAGTTGTTTCTGCTCGGTTAACCAGGCCTGGTAATCTTCTTCAGTTCTGACATCGACAACAACCGGCATAAAGCCGTGATCCTTACCACAGAGCTCGGCACATTGTCCCCGGTAAATTCCCGGCTCATCAATGCGTGTCCAGGCCTCGTTAATAAAGCCCGGGTTGGCATCCTGCTTGACGGCAAATGCCGGTACCCACCAGGAGTGGATAACATCATCTGAGGTGATAACAAAACGGATTTTCTTATTGATGGGTAAAACCAGCGGCTTGTCTACTTCAAGCAGGTAATTTTCATTCTTGTCGGCAGAGCTGCCATTTTGATTTTCGTATTGATCGCGAGGAGTGGAGAGTACGGAGTAAAATTCAATCCCTTGGTCAAAATACTTGTAATGCCACTTCCATTGTGAGCCTGTTATTTGCACCGTAATATCTGAATCATCATTATTTTCCATCTCAATCAAAGTACTCGTTGCCGGTACGGCCATGGCGACCAGTATCACAATTGGAATGGCGGTCCATAATATCTCAATCTTGGTACTTTCATGAAAAGTTGCGGGCTTCACTCCCTTTGACTTTCGATGAAACACCATGGACCAAAACATGGCACCAAAAACAACGACACCTATGGCGGTACAAATATAGAGAATCATCATATGCAGGTCATAAACTTCCCTGCTGATCTCCGTAACGCCCTTGGTCATATTCAGTTTCGATTCTGCCCAGGCCAAGTTGGAAAACACACATCCCAACAGCAGCCAACCCAGGTTACGTCTCTTCACTCGACATCTCCTCTGCCCTTCTAAAATACAAAAAACAGAAACCAGAACACAGAGTAATGCACAGCTCACTGCCTCTAAATTCTGTTTTGTTTTCTGATTTAAGATCGACGCAATTGCGTTAGTATGATTGCGCCTTTATTTATTATTTTTCTTATTCAGAGTTGTTCACTTTCTGCTCTAGAATTACTTAAAATTTGATCTAGGTCAAACTATTATTTTGTTCGATAAATAATAAACCCTAACAAATTCAATAGAGTAAGAACTCTAACCTATTTAGACACCCTTGTTTTAAAGGTATAGACCAGTTTTAACACGAATAAAAATAATTCAAATCCAAGTGGTTAATAATTAAACAGATAGGCTGTGAGATAGGTAAAAAGAAGTTAAGAGACAGGCTGAGGATTGCTAAAAAAATTAACCCGGCCTAGAAGCAAAAATAGCCTGAAAGACGACAGGCTATTTTGAATCAAAAATGAATAAATACTACATCCAATCGGCGGAACGTATGACACCAACCGCCAGGCCTTCAATATTGAAATGCTGGCTGGTTAAATCAACCTTGATCGGTGCAAACTCTTCATTTTCCGCATGTAAATAAACGACGTTACCATCACGTTTGAAGCGTTTTACCGTAACATCGTCTTCTACCCTGGCGACAATAACCTGACCGTTTTGTACATCCTGGGTCTGGTGTACTGCCAAAAGATCACCATCCAGGATGCCGATATCTTTCATGCTTTCACCGTTAACACGAAGCAGGTAATCAGCCGCAGGCCTGAATAGATTGCCATCTATCTGGTAATGGTCTTCAACATGCTCCTGTGCCAAAATAGGCTCTCCCGCCGCCACTCGACCAATCAAGGGCAAACCTTCTTCTTCGGCAAATTCATCGGCCAGCCTAATACCCCGGGAAGTTCCGGGCAGCATTTCAATATAGCCTTTCTTGGCCAACGCCTTTAAGTGTTCCTCGGCCGCATTCGCCGATTTAAAACCAAAGAATTCAGCGATCTCGGCACGTGTTGGCGGCATACCGGTTTCAGAGATCTTTTCTTTTATTAAATCAAAGATTTGTTGTTGTCTTGCTGTTAATGGGCGCATAACAATCCTGTTATTCTGCACAGTACAATATACTGTTAGTATATACAGCCAATAAATAAACGCAACTTTATATTATTTTTTTAAACAACTTTAAAGCTATAGTTTAATTAGCTTTCTCCTTGCAAAAAACACTTTGACTATAAAAGGCTTACCTTACTCAATAACAATTTCATCTGAACTACTTTCTCTATCTTTAGAAAGCTCTCTACTTATTTTTTGAGCATGCGTTTCAGCGCTTTTCACTGGTATTTCAGTAGTGAAATTTAGTGTTTTTAGAGTATCAATCAGTTCAAGATCGACATTCTTATTGCTTTGAAGTGCTGTAACTAATGGCGTTAAGAAGGATTCCATATTTTGAGTAAATAAAGAAAGTGTCTGTTCTAACTCTGAATTATCAGGCTTTTCTACATTCACTTGCAGCTTAAGACTGGCAAGCGTGTCATTGAGTACATCTAAACCTCTTGATTGAGGCTGTTGCAAGGCTAACCCGATTTGATTCAAACCTTTCTGTAACAAGGAGATTTGACTGGCAATAGTAGCTATTGGATTATCATTGTCACCAAGGTTTTGATGGCGAACAAAGTCTTCTTTAATTTGCTGCCAGCGAGCGGCCTGTTCATTTGTCTGATTGCCTCGAAGCTCTGCCAGCTTCAACAAGTTCTCTTCCGCCCCTACAGTGAGTGTTTGGGCTTCTCCACGATAATGATCAGCAATCAACTGCTCAACTTCATCATCTGTCATCACAGGAACAACTTTTTCCGCCATCTTATTCATGTTTCGATAGCTGCCCTGCAACTTAAACGGCGGCTCTGTTCGATATTTGTCATCTTGCGCGGCGGAGGCTATGTATTGCTCATTCGCCTTCAAAACAGTTTCCTGGATCTTACGAATACGTTGGATCACTGCGACAATTTCATTAATTTCCGCTTGTGAATAGCCATGTTTCAATTCAGTCGTAGCAATTGGTTCACCGTCCGCAATTTTGACCAGCTTATACAGGTCATCCATTTCACGAGTAGCAAGCGGCGCTATGTAAGCATTACTGGTTAAACTGTTTTCAATAAAGCTCAGAGAAAATTCGTGCTCTCGTCCACTTAAGGTATCACCCAGATTATATATATCCGCTCGGTTGGCTAACATATCAGGAATGGTAAATGCTTCTCCAGATTCTGTGTATGGGTTACCCGCCATAACTACGGCAAATTTTTTGCCGCGCATGTCATAGGTTTTACTTTCACCATTCCAGACGCCATCGACCCTCCTTGAACCATCACACAGTGAAATGAATTTTTGTAGAAACTCTGGGTTAGTGTGCTGAATATCATCAAGATACAGCATGACGTTGTTACCCATCTCAAAGGCCAAATTGATTTTTTCAACTTCATTTCTGGCGGTGGAGTTATTCGCTTGGGCTGGATCTAGAGACAACTGGTCATGACCAATAGATGGACAATTAATTTTGACGAAGGTCATCCCCAGCTTGCTGGCAACATACTCAATCAACGTTGTTTTACCGTAACCAGGAGGAGATATAAGTAACAATAAGCCCATTAAATCTGAACGCTTGTTGTTACCCGTAGCGCCAATTTGTTTAGCCAGATTAGTACCAATAATCGGGAAATAAACGTCATTAATCAGTTTATTTCGGACAAAAGAAGACAGTGCGCTCGGCTTAAACTCTTCCAACCGCAAACGCTTGCGCTGCTCTTCCAATACACTTTGTTTCTTTTGGTGAAATTGCTGAAATGCAGGTACCTGTTCATTGCTAAATTGACGAAGCCTGGTAATAAATTCTTGATAGTTGATTGCAAGCTTTCTATCTTTAATTTGTGCATGCTGACCAAGTAAACCATCGACGATACAATCAGTATTCGCAGTTGAGGTATAAAACTCACTCTGCTCTTCCATCGTCATTAACATTGAAGCTTCTATGAGTACGTCTTGATGAGCATTTACTTCTTGATAATTCACAAAAGATTGCAACCAGGCTAGGTGAAGCTGGTACCTTTGCTCCAATGTAGAACAACCAGATAATGCGCCACTGACTTGCTTTTCCAGGCTCTTATGTTTGAGCTGAGTTTTCAGTTGTCTGGTTAACTCTAAGCTATCTTCTTTAATGACGAATGTCTGCTCGGCTAAAGCAAGCTCTTGAATGAGATATGTTGCTGCCAAAAAAGTGTCACAGCTTAACCACGGTTGGCTTTCGAGGAAACGCTCCAAAACACAAGCAAGTTCTTCGATAAGTTGCTGACGTAAATGGCTAGTGCCAAAGGTTTCTTCCATCAAATGCAGGTTGTGACAACGATGAATCCAGTCTTTACGTTCGGTTTCGTCTAACCCTGTTGAGAAAAAGAATACAGATAACCTTCTCTCGGCTGCGGGATAAGCTAATAAACCTATCGATGCTTTTAATGATAATAATTGAGCAAGAATTAATGCGGCATCGGCATCATGCACACCCTTGTCATAACCTTCTTGATATCTAGGCTCTGCGGCTTTTCTTACCACATCAACTAGTTGGTTATTTTTGACTGCTTCTTTTAAGCTATCTAACGCGACTTTACCCGAAGACTCTGCTTCAAATAACATGGTGGCCGCTAAATATTCACCTCGATAAACATCATCACATTCGGAGACAAGCTCCTGCTGCCAGAGGTATTCAGTGTCAGCGAATAGTTCTGGTGCCAGGGTTTCAAAATACTCACTACCACTGATGTGTAATACCATGGCTTCATCACGAGGTAACAAAGTTAATTCTAATTTTTGTCTGTTCACCGAAAACTGGTGGTCGCCTATTTTGACTAAACTACCATCAGCGGAATATATGTCGGTTTTATCTCTAAGCGCTCTGATCCCCTGTTCTTTAGCATTTTTTAACTGGGCATCAACATCATCGGCTCTGACATGATCATCCAGCTCTCGTAATTGCTCGACTAACTGCCTAAGCTTAGCCACCATAGGATCGCCTGCAAAATAGCCATTTAGCTTATCTTGATCACTAAAGGTTTGGCTTCGACGGATCACACCTTCAATTATACGCTCTGCCGCCATCATCAGGTTGAGACAACGACGTTGTTGAGCATCCATAAGCTGTTGCTTATGTTGTTCGAAGTTGTCGTATATTTCGTCTCTTTTAGCTAATATTTCGTTATAAAACTCATCATAATCGCTAAATTGACTTTCCAGCTCTTCCAGTTGAATAAGAATTTGAGAGAGTTGCTGATCACAAGCCTGAGGCGTATCGCTGGCATTTAAACCACTGGTAACACTTTGGCCGAGCAATTTAAATCGCGCACCAAATTCGGCACGAGCCTCTTCGCTGCCGACGCTTTTAGCGGCAAGATCGGCGCTCGCTTTCACCCGATTGATTTGGCTAAAAACGCCGGAAATGTCTTCAAGTATCCGAGTTCTTTGTCTGCTGTCTTCAATCTCTAAAGAAAGCATGGTGTGGTTCAACAGCTCTAAACCTTTAACCAGCTCCTCAATTGAGGAGCGAATAGGCTTTAATGCAGTAACAGATTCACTTGCTTCTACAGCGGCTTCTAGCTCAGCTATGGTTTTTTGATAAGGGGTTAACGCCTGATCCTGTTGAAGAAAATCTGCGGTTGCCTGACTCAGCCCCTTGCTTAACTCATCTAACTGAGTCTCCATCGTATCGATTTCATCAAGATCAACATAGCGCAACTCTTTGTGAGATATTAACTCCCCTTTAAATTGTGCTAATTCAGCTAAGCTATCAACAAATTGCTTAGCACTGTCAAAGCCTGGCACTTGCACATGTTTGGTTAACTCGACCAGCCTTTGTCTTGCCTGAGACATGACAGCATCTGAATTCTCTTTAATACTGGCAACTTTCTCAAACTCATCGAGCACCAGTTCAGATGTAGTGACAACTTGCTTTAATAGCTCGTTGAGCGAGGTCAACTTAGTATCATTTAGCCAATGGTACTTATCAAAAAGCAACTTAGACTCTTTAACCAAATCATTGAAATGCTGTGTACTAGGCTCTTGGACAGAAATAAGTTTTACAACACCATATAAATCGGAAACGCCTCTAACCAACTCAGGATTTCCGATTTTCCCGAAAAAGCTATTATCTGACGGCTGACTACTGGCGTGCTCTTCACTACAAAATGGCGTCTGCCAAATTTGCATCGCATGAACGCGAGACGGCTCAGATTCAGCACTAAAAACAACCGCTCGGCCATTGTTATATAAACTTTGTCCGTGTCCGTAAATCGGGTTTTGCAGTGTTCTGGTGATCAAGTTGTAACCGAACAAAGCGTATTGACCTTCATTCGGCTCATAGAAGATATAAAGAAAGTCTTCCCCGTTGGGCGATTTAACAATACGATGCAATTGTAAATCTTCAGCGTTGTCCTCGAAGCTTTTATGCTCGCCATTTTGAAGGTAATAACCTCCTGGGAAAATAACACCGTGGTCTTCGGGTAATTGAATGCAGGCATGTTCTATTGCATCTTGTCTGATCACTTGCTGAGTTTTACAGTTAAAAATTAAATGGCGAGTTTGTTCTTCTCGATAAGGTTTAATTTTTAATAGAATGAGTTCGCCAACTTTTGCGTAATGAATATCTGCATCATCAAGTGATTGATGTTCATCATCAACAGGCTCAGAGTAGATACCCTGACCATCTTCCGTATTATTTTCAACTTTCAGGGTAATAGAGCCACCAATGGCTTCGACAAAAAGCGTATCAAATAAGTTGAAGTGGGGATGTTTACCTTGCTCTTGTTGCTCTCTTGATACTTTATGCCACTCAAAATCAAAGTTGTCTGGCTGTTTTATATCTCGTTCGCCACGATTATCAATGTAGGTAACTTGCTGGTTAGCATCTATACCCCAACGAAAAACCCGTATATCATCCAGGCGCTCACCAATGCGGAAAACGGCAAAAACCTTACTCCCTTGTCGATAGACATGAGTTAAATAGGTTTTTTTATAGTAGGTATACAGCTCGTCGAAATCGCGGACAAATTCAGGGTGTTCAAGAAAGCTCCCTTTTAGAGGAAGGTCAATAATTTCAACTTCACCATCACCATCTTTTAGTTGATGTAAGCTAAATACATCTGCAACAGTGATATTACGCTTTAGCCCTAAAAATACGTTATAACCAAAAAGTAAAGTATCTCCAATGGCTGCAATATCTCTGGCAATGCAGTTATGCTCTGTTCTTACACGTACTCGTGCATCAACTTGCATATCAGTAGAGCCAAATGTAGAAATCCGCTCTTCATTTAGCTGCTTTATCTGAGTATTGAGATCGCTACCTAACGCAGTGAGGCGGCGTTGAATGAGTTCATAAGAACCACCTTCCGCAACCGCCTGATTGGTGACACTATCCTTATCTGTCATAAGAGACTCCATGATGCTTTTACGCAGCCTTTCTAGACCGAAAGGCTGAATGACTACCTAGGTATAAACGTTAGTGTAAAATGATTAACTGACTACTGAACATCAGAAGTTTTCTGGCTGCCCATATTTAACAAGCTAGCCAAGGCACCTCTTTGCGTTTCATCCGCATTGTTTAATGTTGAAAGTAATTTAGCCATATTAAAGTTCTTAAGGGTTTCACTAGATTCTGCAGCTCCGGAAAGTACGCCACCTAAATCATCCATAATATTTCTGTCGCCATTCAGATGATCTTTAAATAGGCTCTTTACGGTATCACTTTCACTTACCAGTCCGTCAATAGACTTGCCAACTGTGATTGACTTCATAAATTGACGCAAGAATTCTCCGTCACCGCCCATAATATTAATATTGGCTTCACTTAAGGCAGTAGCTAAGACATCCGCTTGTTTCTCGGCTAAATCAACGCTGTTGTCTAACTTGGCGAGAGTTAATTCTCGCTCTTGATTTAAGCGCAATCCGAATGTTTCAAATTCACGCGCCTGCTCAGACATCGCATTTAGCACTTCCTGCTTCTCACGTAAACCCGTTGCTTCGGCCAACGCTTTTTCTTCAATGCCTTTGGCTTCAGCAGTTAGTTTAAGTTCTAGGGCTTTTGCTTCCGCTTCACCTTGTCTTTCATTGGCATCTGCTTGAGCTAGGGTTATCTGTGCCTCAGCTAATCCTTGAGATGCCGCCTCAGCTTGGTCACCTTCAGCTAATATTTTCTTAGATTCAGCTTGCTTACTTGCGGCTTTAAGCTCGGCTTCTGCGATAGTTTGCATTTTACGCGCCGTATGCTCTGCTGCTTGTTCTTGTGCTTTCGCCGCTTCTATATCTTTAACTAAGGCTTCTTCTGCTTCCGCCTGGGCTTTAATCACTTGTTCGTCTTTTAATCGATTCGCTTCAGAAACAACGCGTAAATCCTTAATGCGCTCTTCTTCTTCAGCAACATTTTTCTCAACAGCAATTCGTTCACGCTGTACTTCGGCAATATTCTTACGCTCAATTTCCACAGCTTTTTCTTTATCGATACGAAGCGTTTCTACTTCTTTTTGGCGGTCAATTTCTTCAATTTGACGCGCACGAGTTACTTTTTCTTCTTCAATAGCAACAGCTCTTAAACGATTTTGCTCGGCAATATCCGCTTCACGTTGTTTATTTTCCTCAGCAACGGCAACAGTCTGTTCCGTTTCAATACGTGCCTGTTCTGATTTGGCGCGTTCTTCTTCAACAATTTTCGCCGTTTCTGCTTCTTCGCGAGCTTTAACTGATGCTATCTCTCGTGCTTGTTTGGCTTCCGCATCGGCTAATTGTCGCTCTAACTCTAAACGCTTTTCTTCCGCATCAATATCCTGACGTTTAATACGGATCTCTTCCTGGCGCTTCAAGTCATTGGTTTCAACACTTTGCTGGGCTGTTAATTCAGTGATGCGTCTGATACCTTCAGCATCCATAATGTTATTCGGGTCTAAGTCGTGGATCGATGTTTGCTCTAGAAAATCGATGGCAACATCTTCTAAAACATAACCTGATAAATCTTGGCCGATTACTTCTTTAATTTTATCTCTAAAAATATCACGTTGAGTAAACAGCTCGGTAAAGTTCAATTGCTTACCCACTGTTTTAAGTGCTTCAGAAAACTTAGCTTCAAAAAGCTCCTGCAGGGTTTCAGGATAAGAAGAGCGATCACAGCCCACTTGCTTAGCCACTCTCAGGATATCTTCCTTAGTTTCATTCACTCGAATATAGAAGGTGATAATAATATCGGCCCGAATATTGTCCTGGCAGATAAGGCCAGAACGTCCTTTACGTTCCAACATCATGCGTTTTGTTGAGATATCCATAATTTCTTTTTTATGGATCACAGGAATAACCATGCCACCCGTTGTACTAATTTCAGGTTCAGCCCTAAGTTTATTAATAATTAACGCCTGGCCTTGTTCTACCTTGTTGTAAAACTTAGCAACCATGATTAAAAGTGAAAAGACGAAAAGTACGCCAATTCCAATAGCTAAATAAAGTGGTTCCATTACCATGAGTTTTTCCTCTTATATAAAACAACAGCCACCCAAAGTGACGAAGTAAATTACGATTCTTAAATTAATAATTAATGTGGGTATGGTGCGACGATATAAGCATGGTTATCTTCTTGATATTCTATAACCAAAACCTTATCGCCCATTTTTAATGTATGCTCAGGAGCACAACGAACGTCGAGCAAGATTTCGGCCCCGTCATTAAATACACGCGCCTGACCAAAAGTTTCACTTACCGTGCCGGTAGCGATAGTTGCATCTTTGCCAACCAAATGGTTGCTTGTTGCCGTCTCGACACTTTTAAACATGCCTTTTAAAGGACGAATGACAATTGCCGTGATAGGAAGTGAAATTAAGAAAACAATGAAACTACTAAGTGTTGCCAGCAAATAATGTAGCCAACCATCAGGTAGCCAGGTAAGTATATAAAATTGAAGGTAGAAGCTAATTAACCAGCAGATAAGAATAATAATACTGATCACTAAGGTAAATGGGACGCCAGTTAATCCAAAGGTAAGAAGAAGGCCGGTAAGCCCACCAACTGATACATCAACATCACTGTCTATATCGAGTTCTGCATCTCCAGAAAAATCCAAATCTACCAGACCTAAAATGCCAATAATCCAGTAAACAACGACTATGCCAAGCAATACTGAATATATAACGGTAGGAAATTGAGCAGCGACTTCAAACAGTTGGTCCATATTTCATCCTTAAAACTAATAACCAAGATTTATGACTTTAATCTTGTATCCAATAATTACTATACGCCTTTGACATAATATGTCAAAGGCGTATAGTAATTAGTATATTTGCTGCCTATAAATTATCATAAGATTTTATAGAAAGCACCTAAATAAAAGCATATCTATAGTTATGATTTTATAGCTGTTTCTAGTGACATTACCTAGAAATTAGTTATATGATGACTTGGTCAAATAGATATGTTTACCATCAATTAAAAGGAAGTAATAAGTATGAAATGTACTAGCTGTAAACAAGGTGAATTAGTTCCAAGCTTTATCGATGGACAATTCAGAGCACACACCTGTTCTAACTGTAGTGGTAACTGGATTTTTATAGAAGATTATGTTGCCTGGAAAGAGCGGAACCCTCAGTTTTCTTTCGATGAAAATACTCACTGCGAAGTTGATGAAACCAAACAAGCATTACTATGCCCTGTAACTGGCACCATAATGCGTAAGCTTCGCTTATCTACAACAACGGAACACCGAATTGATTACAGCGCAAATGTAGGCGGTGTTTGGCTCGATAAAGGTGAATGGGAGTTGCTAAAAGAAGAAGGTTTAGCTGGCTCATTAAATGCCGTATTAACCGCTCATTGGCAACGAAACATTCGAATTAATAGCACCAAAGATAATTTTACCGAAATATATAAAGATAAGTTTGGGCAAGAGCCCTATAACAAAGTCAAAGAACTTAGAGAGTGGCTATACCAGCAACCAAACAGGGCTGACTTAAGAGCATATATTTTAGCGGAAGATCCATACTCGGCTGAAAAGTAAAGCTACACATTAATACAAGGATAAGGAATTATTATGAGAGGAGCAGGTGGCACTTCTGGCGGACTAGGGCATTTTTTTATTGGCCTTATTATGATGTGCGGTGGTTTTTATATGCTATTAAATGCCATTACAGTGACATCAAGTTTTGGTATGGGAATGCGTTTATACGGTTTTTCTGCCATGGGAAGTACATATAACATTACCAGTGGCATGATCATGATCCCTTTTATCTTTGGCGTAGGGCTGATTTTTTATAACAGTAAAAATGTTTTAGGTTGGGTATTGTCTATCGGCTCCATCACTGGCCTAATTTTTGGCGTTATCTCTTCAATTCGCTTTTCATTCAAAACCATGACATCTTTTGAATTGGTCGTCATATTAGTCCTCGCGATAGGAGGACTGGGATTATTTCTTCGCTCTTTAAAAACAATAGATGAAAGGTATCCAGATGAGTCGATATAATCTATTAAATCATCAGCTCAACTATCAATTTTGAACCTAGATGACACCAAAGTAGCATTGCCTGATAAAAGTAAATTGCGACATTATCCCCTTATATTACATTTAACTTGTACTCCACAATGAAGCTATTTAAATCTCTCTTAGTCTCTGCTCTGCCAGCTATTATTTCACTATTAAGTTTACCGGCCCATGCCCAGTTCAAGGCGATTACCGAGTTTGGTGATAATCCAGGAGAGATTTCCGCATCTCTATACCTGCCCGGAGCCAATACAAAATCGCTAGTCGTCCTGATGCATGGCTGTATTCAAAATGGTGAGCTATTTGCGGGTCAAAGCGGCTTTCTTTCTCTTGCTAAGGAGAAGAAATTTGCCCTACTCGTGCCTCAGCAAAATGAGTCAAATAATATAAAGCGCTGCTTCAACTGGTTTTCACCGCAAGATATCGAAAAAGACAGGGGAGAAACGCTTTCTCTGAAAAATCTGGTTCTAGAAGCCAAGCGCCAGTCCAAAGCAGAGCATGTTTATATTGCCGGGCTATCCGCCGGTGGCGCCATGACCAGTAACCTGCTGGTAAACTATCCTGATCTTTTTGATGCCGGGGCGGTAATCGCCGGTATCCCCTTCCCCTGTGCCGACAGTTTAGTTAAGGCCATTTCCTGTATGCGCACGGGCCCGGCACAGTCGAAGCAGGAGCTTATTGAACAGGTTCGTAAACTGAGTAAGGGCAATATCCGCTGGCCCAGGCTTTCCATTTGGACAGGCACGGAAGACAAGGTGGTCAACCCGACTAATGCTGACTTACTGGCAAAACAATGGGCCGGATTACTTCAGTTAGAAAACCCGGTAACCATTAATCAGCAAGGGGTTGAAATCCTTCAGTGGCAAGGTAAGCAGAATAGTCCTCTGGTTGAGCTGGTTAAAATTGCCAATATGGGACACGGCATGCCGGTTCGTCCCGATCTGGCTAACGGTGGTGAAGAACGGCCTTACTTATTAAAGGCACAGATGTCGGCAGCCATTAACATTGTCGATTACTGGCAGGTAAAATAGGGCTACAAGATAACAGATCAACTCAGCATGAATTGGCTTATCTCGGCTAGGATATGCTGCTAGCCTTACCAGCTTACCAGCTAAGCTGCTTAGCAGCAGCCGGTACTCTATACTACTTTAGCACCAGCTGTTGTTTCATTGCTTGCCCACCAGATCATTTATTCCCTATAATAAATTTGTCTAGAGTAAGAGTAATTCCTGTTATGTTAAAGCCTCAAGTTGTTATCGCCGATGACCATCCCTTGTTTAGAACCGCACTTAAGCAAGCCGTCAGTGAGTGTATTAAACCGGTAGAAATTCTCGAGGCAGAAAGCTTTCCTGAACTGTTGAAATTAACCGAATCCAGGCCTGCCCTGGAAATTGTATTTCTTGACCTGCATATGCCGGGGAATGACGGCTTTACCGGATTAACCCAGCTACAGAATCACTTTCCGGATCTGGTGGTGATCATGGTGTCTTCCGATGACAAGCCCGAGATCATGCATAAGGCGATAGACTTTGGCGCGGCGGCCTTTATTCCCAAGTCGGCAGACCTGGCCACCATAGAAACGGCCATAGATTCAGTGTTGGATGGTGACACCTGGCTACCGGAAAGTGCCGATACAGATGCTAACCAGCAAGCGGCGGCCAAGCACCAAAAACTTGCCAAGCAACTGGCACAGTTAACACCCCAACAATATACGGTTTTGGCCCGCATTGCCGATGGCCAGTTGAATAAGCAAATTGCCTATGATCTGGATATCAAGGAAACCACAGTAAAAAAACACGTATCGGCTATCCTGCTAAAACTGGAAGTCTATAACCGAACCCAGGCAGGCTTGGTTTATCAGCAACTTATGCTGACACCAAGCGAAAACGACGCCATAACGGCCTGATTGGCGACTTTATGATCTTGTTCAGCAACACACGAAACCGGTAAAGCCACCCTCTAGTATCACCTAACCATCATAGCCCAGGTCTTTCAAATACCTTTTATAGACCTCGCGGTACCGGCCGCTTTCCTTAAATTTTTTCAAGCCCTGGTCAAATTCATCACAGAACGCCTGCTCATTGAAGCCCATAGAGGTTGCCACGGGTGGGAAAATGGTATGAATAATTATCTGGTTAGGATCATGCTTGCCCTTAGACCAGTTTTTTAAGCTATTCAGAAAAATATACTTGTCACCAATACTGACATCCACCATGCCGGTTAGCAGCAATTTTGCCTGTTCTTCCGGCTGAGAGACCTCCTTGTAATAGTGTCCGCTTTCTACCGCGGCTTTATAATCACTCCCCAGCAGTGTTTTGGCTCCCTGATAAGACACCACCGATTTGCCTCTTAAGTCGTCAACCTTATTGATTACAAGCTGTTGTGATTTCAAACTTATGGCGACATCGGAAAACTCAAAGATAGGCTGACTCAGGCAGCCCTTGATATCATTTGGAGAAAAAATATTGGCCGCGCCATCAACCGTCAGGGCATTGAGCTCGTGTACCAGGCGGGCATTGGACAGCATATAGCGGTATTTAACCTGAGTATCTGGCAGGTAGGAATAGACGCCGTCAATCAGGTCTTTAAAAAGGGCCGGCTTATCCGGGGAAGAAAACAGAGGTTCAAAGTTGCCCAAGGCAATAACCAGCTCCTTGCCTTGTACTGAACAGGGCAAAATCATGGCGGTAAATAGCACGCAGCGAAGGTATTCTAATAAACGCTTAATTGCTCTTCCTCCAAAACTTTACCTGCCCTGTTATATTTTTAACACATATTTGAGTTAAAACTGCTATTTATCTCAATATAATGCCAAAATAATAGACCAGAAGCTCAATCACTCTTTTTTCTCTGTTCCATAGCATTCTAAGTATGAAAGCTAGACTTACCCAGACAAACCCAGCACCATATAAATATGGCGTTTCAGGGTTAAGCTGATATTGTCATATTCTTTCAATCGCTCTTCTTTATTGGCCAACAACATGGCACGCTTTTCCGACTGCATGATAATGGCAAAGGTAATTTCTGCGTCTTGCTCAGGTGCGCTGGTGCCCAGCAATGTGTACAAGTGCACCAGCCTATTGACGTCATGTTGCCATGACTCCAATAACAAGCCACTAAGCTTGCTGTTTCTTAACGCCTCGTTGTGAAAAGCGAGTTCTATACGCCTGTCATCGAAATTATCGATAATCTGGTCTTTTAGATAGGCGTAACCGTCTTTATAAAGCTGCTCAGCTATTGCTTCGCGCGTCGACTCTTCCCGCAGCTGTTCCTGAGTAAGCTTAGTAACACTCTCGGCAATGGCGACAAACTTGGGGTTTTTACCCACGTCTATCTGTTCAAGCCAGTACACAAAGGTAGACACAATCAGGTCTTCTATGCTTTTAAAATGATAGGTGGTTGAGCCTAGCGGCACGCCAGCTTCTGCCGCCACGGCGCGATGGCGAACCGCCCGCATCCCCTGATTTTTTATCACTTCAAGGGTGGCCATTAAAATACGCTTTTTGGTATCTTCTCCCCTTGCCTGTTTCTTCGGCATATCGCTAACCCCCTCGCTTACAATAGGCGAATTATACTTTGAGACACTGGTAATAAAAGATTTTTTATCTTAACAGTCAGTAATGCTTTTATTCGCTTTTCTAATAACTAATCCTTAGCCTTTATGTAAATCTATGTATAATTGGTGGTTGGCAGTAGAAAATTTAAGGGAATGCATTGTTGCGCGTTTATAACATCTTTATCGTTATTGCGACGCTCCTTTTATGGAGTCATGCTGTTGTCGGTGCCAACTCCAGCAAGCTTGCGGTTTTTTACCCGGAAGCCAAGGAACCCTACCGTTCTATTTACCAAGAGATTATTTCCGGTACAAAAAATTCTATCGGTCAAGAAACCCAAGCGGTTGAACTCAATGAATTTTTGTTACGAAAAGGATTCGATAGCGAAAGTATCATCCAGCAGTTAAAGCAACAAAATATTGATAAGGTCATAGTGCTGGGACGCCTGGGCTTTAAGCTGGCCAAAGCACTGCCTAAAGAATTCAATGTTGTTTCCGGCGCACTGCCCATCACCCCAAACGGCATTTCCGGAATAAGTTTGATTGCCGATCCGGCCTATTTATTCGATTACCTGGGCCAGGTGGCACCTAATGTTAAACGTGTACATGTCGCCTACAGCAAAAGGAGTGAATGGCTGATCGCTCTGGCCAAGCAGGCGGCAAAATCCCGTGATCTAGAGCTTAATGTCAAAAAGGTCACCAGCACCAAGGAAGCCGTGGAGTTTTATCAAGAGCTGTTCGAGTCTGATGTTTCCAGGCAAGATGCCATCTGGTTGCCTTTGGACAGGGTTTCTTCACATGACAAGATCACTCTGCCCTTGATACTGGAAAAGGCCTGGGCCAGGGAAGTGGTAGTGTTCTCCAGCAAGCCTTCTCATGCCAAACGTGGCGCCTTGTTTTCTACCTATCCGGATAATTTCGCCCTCGGCATGCATCTCTATAAAATGGTGCAGGAGCTTGATCAACAGCCAGAGAAAAAGAATTTTGCCGCACTCACCTCGACTTTGCTGGCAGTGAACCTAAGGACAGCCGCCCACCTTGGGCTTAAATATAGCTCGGAGCAGCAACAGAAATTTAAGTTAACCTTTCCCGAGTAAATGAAGAAATGGCAGTAAATCATCTTTCTATCGACTCAAAAGCAAGCCTTAAGCGCCAACTGCTTTATTTATTTACCGCCAGCGTTATTTTACTTGCCGTGACTACCTCTGTGGTTACGGCCTGGCAAACCAGCCAGGAAATCAGAAAGTCCACCATAGAAACCGGCATGCAAATATCTAATAACCTGGCAAACCAGTTGACCCTGGCCTTGCTAACCGGTAGCAAAGAAAACGGACAGGATGCCATAGACAGTGCCCTGGGTTTTCAATCCGTAGATAGCATAGCCGTTTATACCCTGAACAATGAGCTACTGGTTTCCTCTTCCAAACACAAACGCCAGCCGGTGCTGCCCAAATATTCCAATATGCCCAACGAATCTCTCTTAGTGAGTGAAACCAAACAACTGTGGACCTTTGCCGCGCCCGTGATTCTAATCGATGACACTGATGATCTGGACATCATAGAGCCGGAAGATGAATTGGAACAACAACCATTGGGTTATGTGTTGTTGGACTATGACAAGCAGGCACTGCACGCGATACAGAGATCAATTTTTATCAACAATGTCTTTATCGGTGGCGTTATCGCCTTCGTCCTGGCACTGTTTATGCGCTGGGTGATCAAGCGCATGACTCAGCCGCTGCAGGCCCTGTCCAAAACCATGGAAAAAGCCCGAGACTCGGGAGATTATGCCAAGGCCGAGGTCAATGGCGCCTTCGAGATCCGCCAGATGGCAGAAATTTATAACCAGATGATGAGCATACTGGAAAAGCAAAACCTCGAGCTGGAAAAGAACCGGGATACTCTGGAATCTGAAGTGGAAATACGCACCCAGGAATTAATTGTCGCCCGCGATACCGCCCTGACGGCCAGCCGTCATAAGTCAGAGTTTCTAGCCAATATCAGTCATGAATTAAGGACGCCACTGCAGGCCATTATCGGCTATACGGATCTGGTACGGGAAGATCTGGAACTGGAATGCATGGATGCCCAGGTAGATGATCTCAACAAAAGCATCCGTAGCGCGCAAAATCTCCTGGCACTGATCAACAATATTCTCGACCTGGCAAAAATAGAGGCGGGTCGAATGGATTTATATGTCAAATCCATTGATATCCAACAACTGATCAATGAAACCATTGAAACGGTACAGCCCATGGCGGATACCAACAACAACCAGCTCATTATAGAAAACAAGATAAAGCAGCAGAATCTCAAGCTGGACAGGCAAAAGCTGATGCAGGTTTTCCTTAATTTGCTCAGCAATGCCTGCAAGTTTACCAAGAATGGCAGCATTACTTTCAGCCTGAGTAATGATGAACATTTCCTTTATTTTTCTATCGCGGATACCGGGGTCGGCATCCCCAAGGACAAGCTGGATTTTATCTTTGAAAAATTTACCCAGGTTGACGGTAGCCAGACTCGGAAATATGAGGGTACAGGCCTGGGCATGGCAATAACACAGAACTTCTGCCAGCTGATGCATGGTAAATTAAAAGTGAATAGCGAGTTAAATATAGGTACCAAATTTGACGTCAAAATCCCCCTGCTCAAGGGACTGTAATATTAGCTCCATAAAACATATATTTATCTTGAAAAAAGGCAATGATTAATTACACTGGATAAGTCGACATTTTCATGAGTGGCAACAAAAATAAAAGCGTTTAATTAAAATCAGACTAAGGTGGTTCAAATGTCATTTACTCGCAATATGCTCAACTATTCTATTGTATTAGCTCTGTCATTTAGCACTCCCCTGGTCATTGCCAACGAATATGAAGATGATGAATTTGAAGAGTCCCTGGAAGATTTTTACGGTGATGAAGACTTTGTCAGTATCGCGACAGGTAATAAAATTCTTATTCGTAAAGCCCCTTCAGTAGCAACAGTCATAACTGCTGAACAAATAAACAAAATGGGCGCACTTACTGTATCTGAAGCTCTGGAAAATGTTCCCGGCCTTCATGTTTACCCTTCTCCATTTAATCGCTTGAATACATCATTTTCCATTCGAGGAATCCATACTGATCAGAATCCACAAGTTCTTTTTTTAATAAACGGCCTTCCTGTAAGAGAAGAGTATACGGGCTCACGCCCACAAACATTTAGAATGCCTGTACATTCTGTTTCAAGAATCGAGGTAATTCGAGGACCCGGCTCTGCTGTTTATGGCGCAGATGCCTATGCTGGTGTTATTAACGTTATAACCAAAGACATCAGTGAAATGGAGCGAGAAAGTTTTGGTATTAGCTATGGTAGCTTCAGCTCTTCAAACCTTTGGTATCAAAATGCCTTTAGTTTAGGTGAGGCTGAATTTAGCATTGCGATTGAGACATTAAAAAGTGATGGTGATGACGAACGGGTTTTAACTCGTGATTTACAATCAATTTTTGATGATGTACTGGGAACCTCAGCTTCAATGTCTCCGGGTCCTTTGCAAACTCATTACAATATATTGGATATTAGATTGTCCGGTTCTTTCAACGGCATAAAATCAAATTTCTGGTACTGGGATAATGATGACGCAGGGCAAGGAGCAGGTGCTGGTCAGGCATTAGATCCTGGTGGAACTCAAAACACAAGCATATACCAGTTTGATATTGGCTATGAATGGGATCTAGCTTCATGGAATGCCAATGCACAATATAGTTTTTATAAGATGCAAGACAGGGCAGAATTTTCTGTTTTACCACAAAATACCTTGGTGCCTCTAGGCTCTGACGGCAATTTGGATTTGGTAAGCCCCATAGGTATTGGCCTATTTATAGACGGTTACTTGGGTAACCCACAACCCACAGAAACACTACACACTGTTGATTTCACTATGCTCTCAACCGAATTTTCTGAACATAAGATCAGAATTGGTGCCGGTATTTCCAAAAGAAAGCTAACAGCTGAGGAAGAAAAGAACTTTGGCCCTGGCGTTATCGATACAGAAAAACTAGCAGAGTTATTTGCGCAAGGCGAAGTAATGGTCATAGATGGAACGCTAACCGATGTTACAAACACACCATACATTTTTGTCAAAGATGTAGACAGAACAAATACTTACATTAGCCTTCAAGACCAGTGGCAATTTGCCAACGACTGGGAGTTAACTACGGGAATCCGCTATGATCACTATGATGATTTTGGTACTACCATTAACCCTAGAGTAGCCCTAGTCTGGGAGGTCAGTCAGACGACTTCAACAAAGTTACTATATGGAAGAGCTTTTAGGGCCCCTGCTTTTGATACCCTGTACGCAATCAACAATCCTGTAGGTATCGGCAACCCCAAACTAGATCCCGAAACAATAGATACTATAGAGTTTAGCATCAGCCAGTACCTACCGAATAATTTAAACTGGTCTATTAACCTATTTCGTTATGAGGCTGAAAACTTGATTGAATTTGTTGCTGATCCCGGCGCCACCACTACCACGGCCCAAAATGAAAAAAGCCAAACAGGATATGGTTTAGAAGCCGAATTGAATTGGGAGTATGAAAACCATTCATGGGAAGTAAACTATTCATGGCAACACTCTGAGGATGACGCCACTAACCTTCGTATTCCACTGGCACCACAGCAGTTATTCAACGCTATTTATAATGCTGATGTTACGGAGAATGTGAGCTTTATGGGTAAATTCAATTGGGTTGGCCAGCGAGATCGCGAAGTTGGAGACTCAAGAAATAAGCTCAGTAACTTTTCAACGGTTGATGTCGCCATTCATTGGCAGTTTACCGATGATGATTCATGGCAATTATCGTTATTAGGTAAAAATGTTTTTGATGAGTCAGCATATGATCCAACACACCCTCTGGTTCCCGAGGCTTTGGGCCCTATGGGTGACTACCCAATCCAAGGAAGAAGCCTATATTTACAAATAGCTAAGAATTTATAGTGAGTATTCATGAGTGAAAGAAAGGTAAAAATTGAAAGTAGAAATGAAGTATTTACCACCAGAATAAAAAGTGAAATCACCTGCGAGCAGCCAGCAGACGATAATGCATTTTTAGTCAAAGCCGCAAGAGTACATGGCTATGATATTCTCGACCTAATGGAGGAGTGTGACTATTTAGATGTTTTTTACTTACTGAATACGGGTGAATTACCCACTAAGGCCCAAAAAAAGTGCCTAAACCTAATATCGATTTTCTTATTAAACCTTGGCCCTCGTCACGCCTCCTCAAGAGCGGCAGCAAACGCAGGCATTGGTAGGACAGATGTAAACCATATATTACCTATTGGTATTATGGCCATGACAGGCTCATATGGCGGGTCTAAAGAAGTTGAAAATTCCATGCGCTTTTTAAAGAAGAGTTTTACGCTCGATCCAAAGGAAGCAGCAAAAAATTGCATTACGTCAACACCTGACGATCAAGAAGGTGACTGGATTATCGCCCCGGGTTTTGGTACTGACTATAGAGGCCAGTCACCTCTACTAATAGAAGTCAAAGATAAGCTACTTCAAAGGAGCCCAGATGATGGCTATTTGGCCTGGGTAAGCAAGTTTGTTGATTACTTGCCGGCAGATAGAAATTGCGGTTGGCGGTTGGCTGGTCTAGTTGCCGCGGTATTATTGGACCTAAACATTGAACCAAGGCAAGGCGGCGGCGTTTTCCAAATGCTAGCCAGCCCAGGAGCTTTTGCTCATGGTATTCAATTTTCAAATAAGCCTATAACTGATATCCCCTTTTTAAAAGATGAGCACTATGAAATTAAGAATAACTAAAGAGCAATGGGAGCTAAAAAGAGGAAAAATCTCTACAAATAGAGGTGGTTGGCGCATAGGTGAGGCAATATACAACTGTGGCTACTCCATGATGGATGACCTAGTGGGTCAAAAATCTTTTTTCCAGACACTTATTCTAAATGTCACCCGCAGAATGCCCAGCAAACGCCTTGCAGATTGGTTTGAAGCCAGCTTTATTTGCTTAAGCTGGCCAGACTCTCGCATCTGGTGTAATCAAAACGGAGCTTTAATCGGTACAGCCAAGGGCTCCCCTGTCGCCGGTGTTGCTGCAGGCATATTATCTGCGGATTCAAGAATGTATGGACCTGGTTCTATTTCAGGGGGGGCTGAGTTCATAGTGAGAGCCCTAAAATGGTACAAAAACGAGGGAATGACCCCCTTAGAAATTATTAAAAGAGAACTTGCAACCAAACATACCAAACCAGGCGCCAAGCCAGTAATTGTTGGCTACGCCAGACCTATTGCTACCGGCGACGAAAGAGTCGAAGCCATGGAAAAAGTCACAGAAAATCTGGGTTTTGAAGAGGGTGATCACCTTAATTTGGCCTTTAAAATCCATACGACTCTCGCAGAGCACTATCAGGAAAATATGAACTATGTTGGCTATGTGACAGCATTTCTCATAGACCAAGGGTTTACTCCTAATGAAATATATAGAATTTATAGTACCTGGGTCCATTCAGGCGTACACGCTTGTTATGCTGAGGCTAATGATGATATTGCTGGAGGATTCCTTCCTTTAGCGTGTGAAGATATTGAATACGTTGGCGTTGCGCCTAGGAAAATCCCTAAGCGCACATAGATGATTAACCTCCCGGCGTTGCTGATTCTTGTGCCAAGCCTTTCACCCTTTGTCCCATGGGCGGGACTTCATTGGCATCAACATATAAATCTATCATGGTGGGACCCGGCTTATTGCCCAGCCTTTCCCAGTCAATATTGACCAGGTCTTCGGGGGTTCGAACCTCTATGCCTTCGATGCCCATGGCTTCTGCCATTTGGGCAAAACTGATTGGCGGCAATTCAAAACCAATTTCTTCCGCACCACCCAATCGTTGGCCATGTTTTACCATGCCCAGGGCACTGTCGTTTAGCACCACATAGATCACCGGTAGCTGATGTTGTAAGGCGACCGTGATTTCCTGGCCCGCCATCAGATAGCTGCCATCTCCGGTGACACAGACCGCAGGTTGTTTACTGCCCAGACAGTTGCCGATGGAAGCCCCTACCGCCCAGCCCATGGAACCAAATCCCATGGCGATATGGTAATGGCCATAGGCGCTGGCCCTGTGATAATAGTGGGTAAACCAGGCCCAGGCATTACCTGCATCCAAATGAAGTCGAAAGCCAAAGGGGATATTTTTTGCAAACTCGGTGGCGACTCGCTGAGGCTTTAGCGGCACGGCGTCAGAATAACAGGCCTCGGGGTTTTCCTGCCGGATCTGATAGCCGTGCTCCCCCACCAAAGACGCACTTTGATCCAAATAATTTTGTTTGACCGGATCGACGGCATCCCAGCTGCGCCCCCATTTCATGCCCTGGCGAATATTTTTATTCAGCTGTTGAAAAATCGACTTAATATCGCCACAGACATGGTGCTGAGCCATGGGCGAGCGGGAAAAATGCTCCACGGTAGAGTCAATATGCACCAGCTTTTCATTGAGCAGGTGTGCCTGCCAGCCACCTGTGCCCAGCTCGGATATCTGGGTGCCGACCGCTATCACCAAGTCTATGGTTTCATCCATCATGGTTTCCTGGGCACTCTGATGGCCGGCAAAACCATAGACGCCGCGATACAGGGGATGAAAACCATTGATCCACCTTTTACCGGCCGGGCCGGTTAAAATGGGCGCTCTAGTCAATTCGGCAAATTCCATAATGGCATCTATGGCCCGGCCACAGCCCCGGCCCAGGAATAGCGCCACCCGCCAGGAATTGGATAGCATGTCGGTAAGCTTATCAACGGCCGCGTTATCGGTCAGGACAAATTCCTGCATCAAGCGTCCGGTTTTAAGTTCGGTATTGTTGGAGGCCTTCTGTCTGAGAATATCTGAGGGAATACTGATATGAACCGGGCCTGCCGGAGTACGGTTGGCCGCCATTATGGCGGAAATAAGCTTGGCATTTAGCTGTTCGGTATGAGAAACCAAGGTATTGTATCGGGTGCAATGGCGGAAAATACCCACGGTATCAATCGCGGTACAGGAAGACTCCTGCAAGGCATTACGGCCGAACTTGGGCAAAGGTGTCTGGGCGGTAATTACCATCATGGGAACATTATCGGCATAGGCAGAAGCAACGCCGGTCAGCAGGTTTGTGGCGCCCGGCCCAGTGGTCGCACAGCAAACACCCAGTTTTCCCGTTTCCCTGGTATAGCCTTCCGCCATAAAAGCAGCACCGGCTTCATGCCGGGCAACAATAACTTTAGGGCCGCCTTTGCTTTCATTCCTTGCCAAGGCATTATAAAGGGGTTCGATAGCACCACCGGGAACACCGAAAACATATTCAACTTCGAGTATTTTTAAATACTCGATAATTAAGTCGGCATTGTCCCATTCTTTGTCTATCTGGATCTTATGCTCAAAGTTATCCCTGGCTTTTGACGTCAGCTTCATACCATACCTCGCTACTTCTGATTAACTGGTATTAAACGATAGGAGGGTCAAGTGTAGGACAAAAATTAATCAGGTAACATATTTTTTAAAGAAACTAGCTTCAAACGGCGGTATTAATGCAAGTTTCTTGATTTAGAAAGCATTTTTCAATCGGTAGCGGCTTGCCAAGATGGTAACCCTGGGCATAGGTGACGCCGATTTGCTGCAATATCTTCAGGGTTTCTTCATTTTCCACAAACTCGGCCACCGTATTTTTCCCTAGGGCAGAAGCCACTTCATAAATGGCTTTTACCAGCGCCAGATCTACGGGATTCGACGCCAGGTCGACGACGAAAGAGCCATCGATTTTCACCGATTGCGCCGGCAGCTGCTTGAGATAACTAAAGGTACTAAAACCGGTACCGAAATCATCTATCGAGAATTCACAACCCAGCTCGCCTATCCGACTAATAATGTCCTGGGTTGCACCGATATTGCTTAAACTGGCACTTTCGGTTAATTCGAAAATAATCCGGCTGGCATCTACCTGGTAACACTCCAGCTTTTCTTTTACCAAGGGCACCAGGCGCTCATCGCTAAAGCCCTGAGCGGAAAGGTTAATGGCCAGTTTATGCAACTCGGGGTGATCCGCGAGATACTTAATCGCCTTGCCTATCACCTGGTGATCGAGCAAGCTCATGTCTCCCTCGCGTTCAAGGGCAGGTATAAACTCCCCGGGCGGCACGATGCGGCCATCCAGCTTTAACCTGACCAGGGCCTCATAATAGGCGACCTCGCGGCTGGCTATTTCAACCACGGGCTGAAAATAAAGCTCCAGGCTATCATCGGCCACTGCCTGGTGCAGCTTTCTCACCCACTCCAGGCTGGCCTTTAAGTCTTTACTATGGGCATCGTCCTGATCATAGATATGCGCCATATTTCTACCCTGCTTCTTCGCCGCATACAAGGCGATATCCGCCTGCTTCATATATTCATCGGCGCTGTCTTCCAGGCCATCTATCTCGGAAATACCTATCGAACAATTAACCTTAAAAGTTTGCTGATCAATCTTGCACTGGTAATTGTCCAACAACTTGCAAATGCTGTCAGACAGGCTCAGTGCGGTTTGCTGATCCGTATTTGGCAAGAGCAGGGCGAATTCATCCCCGCCAATGCGGGCAAAAAAATCTGACTCTCGCAAGCGCTCGGCGATAAGCGAAGAGATATTGCGCAGAACTGTATCGCCCTGGTGGTGACCAACGGTATCATTGATCACTTTAAAGTGATCCAAGTCCAGGTAGAGCAACGCGTGTGGACCATTACCCCTGGCAGCCGTTGCGGCAAACTGTTTTAATTCGGTTTCAAAGTAATGACGGTTGTACAAGCCGGTCAGGCCATCATGCATGGCCAGGTATTCCAGATCCCGCTGCGCCTTTTTGCGCGAGGTAACATTATCTATGGTGCCGGAAATGCTATGGCTCTTATGATCTTTTGACGGGGCGATTTCAAATCTGGCTTCCACCCACAATTCTTCATCAAATTTATTTTTTAATTTAAATTCAAAATGATGGGAATTGATTTGACCGGCCAAGATATTTTTAAGTTCATTGGATAAGTGGATATTGGACAGCTCAGAGTTATCCATAAATTCCAGTAGAGAGCGTTGCTGGGATTCGTCTATGGTATAGCCGGTTAGCTTTTCCCAGGCCTTGTTTAAAAAGCTGATATCACCATTGGTATCCAGCTCGATAACCACGCTGCCCAGCTGATCCAGCAAATGCTGGTGTGCATCCAGTATCTGTTTGTATTCGGCACGGCTTTGCTTCAGGGATTCAACCTTGTTGGCAAACTGCTCGTTGCTAATAATAAAGTCTTCCCGGCGCGCGGCAGTTTCACACACCCGGCGTAATTGCTCTGCCCTGAAGGGCTTGGTGACAAAGTCGGCCGCCCCGTTTAGCATGAGTTCTTCGGCAAGTTCCATGGTGTGGTTGGCCGTCATGATCACCACGGACTGGGAAGGTTCTTCCCGCATCATATGATCCAGCACTTCATTGCCGGACATGCCGGGTAGCATGACATCCAGCAATACCAAAGAATACTTGTTCTGACGCCAGAGGTTCAGGCCTTTTTCACCGTCCTCGGCACTATCTATATTGAAACGGCTGCCTAAGATGCGATTGACCAGGTGGCGGGTATCCGGGTTATCTTCGATGACCAGCAGGGGTGACTTGGCCATGTCCTCCAGGGGAGTTAATTGGTCTTCATTGATAATATCCAGCAACTTGTCATGCTCTTCAAAGGTGATCAAGCAGTTGATGCCAAATTCGCGGGCGGTAGCACTGGCTATGTGCTCACACCAGGTATTGGCCACAACGACAAATGGGGTGTCGGCAGAACACTTAAGCACACCAGAACGGACCATTCTCGCCAGACGCCAGCCGTCAAAATTGTCGAGGTGGATATTACTGACAACAAAATCAATCGCCTCAGTTTTAAGGATCTCGACGGCATCCCGGGTTGAAGAGGCGGTTAAGATCTTAAAGCTTGTTCCTGCAACTAAGAGGTTTTTTAATGTCTCAAGACGTTCGGCATGCGTGTTTAACAATAACAGCTGCTTCGACGGGGCCACAAACGACATAGATCCTCAACTAACGGACTGGTACATTTTCTGAGTAAAAAATCACTATATACCATTATCGTTATAGGTAAAAGTGCCGCGCTGTCATTTAGTTGCATCAGCTAGACAGGATAAAATGATCTCTTGATACGGATCAGTAAAACTAATACCTTATTATTTATATGGTTTTATTGTGAACGTAGCTCGGGTGGCGTGTAACCCGGAATCTTGGCCAGCTCAACCTCATCAAGCTGGCTATCCAGTAAGAATTTTTCTGCAAATGCCATATAGACTTTTTTATCCATAAAGACATCGAATAAGTCCGGATCTATGTGATTGTCACATTTCATCCAGCCCATGATGGTCAGGGTTTCCGACAGAGTTTTTGCTTCCTTGTATGGGCGATCGGCTGCGGTCAGAGCTTCAAAGACATCGGCAATTGCCATCATGCGGGCCGGTTGTGACATCTGGTCTCTGGTCAGGCCCTTGGGATAGCCGGTGCCATCCATTTTTTCATGATGGCCACAGGCATACTCGGGCACTCTTTGTAAATGCTTGGGAAATTGCATCGATTCCAGCATCTCCACCGTGACATCCATATGGCCATTGATAACGGTACGCTCTTCCTTGGTGAGGGTGCCACGTGCAGTGATCAGGTTATATATCTCATTCTCGGTCAATACCGACTGATCTTTGCCGGCCAGGGTGATCTGATATTTTTCGGCTATGCTATGCACCCGGGCAACACTTTCTTCGTCGAAGAATTCTCCCCCCTTATTGGCATGGCGTATAAATTCCCTGTCTTCTTCCAGCTCCCCTAGCAGCAAGGTCTTGTCCTGATCATCATAGCGGCTGGAATAGATTATATCCCGTGCCACCACTTCAAAGCGGGCTTCTATCATATCGATACGGTCAACCACAGTTTGCAGTTTGGTTGCCTTATCCATAACGTATTCCGGGGTCGCCACCTTGCCGCAATCATGAAGCCAGGCCGCAACACTCAGTTCATGAAAGTCATCGTCCGTCATGGCAAAATCACCCAGGGGTCCATAATCTATGTCATTGCAGGCATGGGCCAGCAGCATGGTAATTTCCGGGACCCGGCGACAGTGCCCGCCAGTGTATGGGGATTTTCTATCAATGGCCTTGGCAATTAATTTCGCAAAGGAGCTAAACAGGTTTTCCATTTCACTGATCAAATGCTTATTGGTAAGCACCACAGCCGCCAGTGATGCCAGCGCCTGCACCAGTTTTTGGCTGTCTTCACTGAAGGTCACCGTATTGCCGTCTTCATCCAGGGCATTAACAAGCTGCAAGACGCCATTGAGTTCGTTTTGGTGATCTTTCATCGGCAAGGTTAACACCGACTGTGTCCGGTAGCCGGTTCTGGCATCCATTTGTCGTGCGGCACTGGTATCAAACTGGCTGGCCTGATAGGCATCCTCGATATTGATGATATCCCCGGTAGCCGCAGCCAAGGCCACCATCGCCTTATCATTTGGCTTGCCGTCACAAAAGATATCGATATCGGGAAAATCAATTTCCTTTTGTGTAGTCCCCCCCAGGTGCAGGTTAAGCGACTGGTTGATCATGGTTTCAAACTTGAGACGTTCATCTTGGGTAACAGAATATATGGTGCCACCATCGGCATTAGCGAGCTCGATGGCACTCAGCAATATTTTTTCCAGCAGGACTTCGTGATTCTTTTCACTCGATAGCGCAATACCAATTTCAATGAAATGTTCCACATTCGTCATCTGTGCATCTATCCTATTCTTTTACCTACCCTTATCAGTATAGGTGCAGTACAAGAAATCGGCAGAATGATTTTTATACAAATAATATCTGCTTAGCTAGCGAAGTAATAAAGCCGCTTGTAACTCAAGCCTATCTCACAACAAACCAACCCTGCTAGAGCACTATTGTCTCCTGCTCACGGGCGACAGTTATTTTTAACTCGCTACCGGCAATTTCTACCTGTCTATTAACCTTGACCAGCATATCTTCAATCTCATCGTCGGTGCGCCTATGATCATGACTGAACAGGCATAGATGCTTCACTTCCGCCGCAAGTGCCAGCTCAACAACCTCCTGGTATGACGAATGTCCCCAGCCGGACTTCATCGGAAAGTCATTTGGCACATACTGGGCATCGTGGATCAAGAGGTCGATCCCCTGAAAAAAATGTCGCCATTCAGACAGTGAGGTAAAGCAGTTATCCGGCGAACAAAGCTCATTATCCGTGCAATAGCCAAAGCTTCGCCCTTTCACTTTCAGCAGATAGGCGCTGCCCGACTGCGGATGGTTCAGCTGTTTTCGACTAATAATAAGATCGCCAAGTCGAATGGTCTCTGCCAGGTCTTGAAATTCAAGCAAACGAATATTGGCCGCCAATTGTTTTGCCGATACCGGGAAGGTGGTCGCCGACATTTGCGCCAATATGGCATCCCCCTGAAACGGCTTTGTGTTACCGGGAATAATATTGATTTCCCTTCCCGCTTGGTAAGCGGGCCGGAAAAATGGAAAGCCCTGGATATGGTCCCAGTGATTATGGCTGAGTAAAAGGTAGATGGGCTTGTCGTCATTTGCCAGTTTTTCTCCCAGGCTAACTATGCCGGTTCCCGCATCCAGAACAAGATGAAAATCCGGGTTGGCCTCGATATAAACACAGGGAGTATTGCCGCCATATTTTAATGAAGCCATGCCTGGAGTCGCAATAGAGCCGCGCACGCCATAGAAAGAAACTTTCAAATTAGCCATAGTCTGCCTGAAAACAAATCAAACCAACGCACTTAATATTAGGTTTGGCCTTTAAACTTAAAGACTAAGTATAGTCGGCAATATGGTTTTCGCAGCCAATAGCTTATTTTTAATAACAATTTTGCTTCAGATACATGCAAGAAAGGCTAAGAAAAAGGCCTGGTACATGTCTACTATCAGGACCCAAAGAACATTAGAGACAATACTTACTTGTCATGTCGCCTTCGTACCATGACAGACGTCCTATTCCAGTACATATGTTCAAACTGGGCTAAGACAAACATAGACAAGGATGCTAGAATTAGCGTTCTGATAAATTTGAGCGGAACAATATGCAGGCGCTAAGAACACTCTTTTATTTACTTCTAAAATTACCGATTAAATTATTAGTTCGCTGTCAAATCATCCCGGATAATCTAGCGGATTCAGCCGGCATTTCCACCGAACAGCCAATCTTCTATGTGGTAAGGCATCAGTCGGCCAGCGACCTGCTTGCATTACAAAAGGCCTGCAAGAAACTTAAACTGCCGGATCCGCTTGCCAAGGTAGAAATCAATGGTAATAGGGTATCCCGGACATTTTGCCTGGAAAGGCCAGGCTCCCTGTTCTCCTTCGGTAAACAGAGAAAAACCAACGCCATTAGCCTGGGCTCAGAAGTACTGAAACTGCACCTGCAGGATGCCAAGCTGGATGCCCAGCTTATTCCGGTGAACCTCAATTGGGGCCGGGCACCGGCCAAGGAAAAAAACAATGCCAGTGTCGGCACCCTGCTGGCCGACCAGGAATCTCCAAGCTGGTTAAGAAAGTTCTTTATCGTGCTCTTCCTGGGCCGCCATACTCTGGTGCGTTTTAGTGAGCCACTCTCATTTCGTTATATGACGGATCAGCACGGCAGTGACCTTAAGGCAGCAAAAAAGCTATTGCGTATTGCCCGTTTTCACTTTTATCGCCAAACCATAGCGGCAACCGGTCCTCGCTTGATGCACAGGCAACAGGTATATAATGCCCTGTTTGCCAACCCGTCCGTAAAACGCCTGATCGAGGATGAGGCCCAAAGCAAGGATTTAAGCAAGGCAGAGGTCAAGGCCCAGGCCCTTAAAATCATGCAGGAAATCGCCGGCGACTACCGCGAAGCCACCATTCGCTTCGGCGCCCGTATCCTCAGCTGGTTATGGAACCGGTTATACAGTGGCATTGAAGTCAACAATGCCAAGTTATTGCGCGACCTAGCCCAGGAAGGACACGAAGTCATTTATGTGCCCTGCCACCGCAGCCATATGGACTACCTCTTGCTGACCTATGTTATCTATCAGCAGGGCCTGGTACCGCCGAGAATTGCTGCCGGAATCAACCTGAATTTTTGGCCGGCAGGCCCGATATTCCGCAAGGCAGGCGCCTTCTTTATCCGTCGCAGCTTTAAGGGCAACCGCCTCTATTCCACCATATTCAGGGAATACCTGGGCCTGTTGTTCGAGCGGGGCTACCCGGTGAAATACTATACCGAAGGCGGCCGCAGCCGTACCGGTCGCTTGCTTGCCCCCAAGACGGGCATGCTAGCCATGACCATCCAAAGCCTGTTGCGGGGCATAGACCGGCCCCTGACCCTGGTCCCCGTCTATATTGGTTATGAACATGTGATGGAAGTCGGCACCTATCATAAAGAGCTCAGTGGTAGCGAAAAACAGGGCGAGTCGATACTCGGGGTGATCAAGGCGATCAGAAACCTGCGTAACTACGGCAAGGGCTATGTTAATTTTGGCCAGCCGATAAACATCAACCAGTTCCTTAATCAGCAAGTGTCCGACTGGAAAACGGCCATAGACCCGGTCGATCCGCAAAAACCCAACTGGCTGACACCCAGTGTTAATACCCTGGCCAACCAGGTGATGGAGTCCATTAACCAGGCCGCTGCCCTGAACGCGGTATCCCTGGTGGCACTGATTCTCCATGCTTCTGAAAACAAGGCCCTTGCCCGAACGGAACTGGAGGCCCAGCTCGACTTTTTCCTTATGATCCAGCGACGAGCGCCTTTCAGTAAGCAGCTGATGGTACCGGAAGAGTCAGGAAAAGAGCTGGTTGAACATGTTGTCAGCCTGGGCAAGGTCAGTATCAACAGTGACAGCTTTGGCGACATTGTTTCGCTGGATGCTTCTGCCGCCCTGGAAATGCGCTACTATCGCAATAATATCCTACACACCTATATGCTGCCGGCCCTGATCTGCCGGATATTAACGCGCAACGCCAAGGTTAACCATGAGGAACTTCATGCCCAGCTGCAACGCCTGATGGCTTTGATAAAGACGGATTTATATTTATGGCAAAGTGAACAGGACTTTCAGCAACAAGCAGACGATATTCTCTCTGCCCTGGTCGATGCCGGGCTTGCCAAGCAAAGCAAGGCAAGTTTCTGGTCCCTGACCGGCGATACCCAGGAAATCGCCAAACTCAGGTTGATGGGGGAGTGTATCGACGAAACCATGCAACGCTTCGCCATTATCACCTCACTGGTACAAAGGCTTGGCCCGATCGGCAAAGCCGAGCTGGAAGAAAAAGCGGTTGCCATCGCCAAGCGCTTATCAGTATTGAACAATATCGAAGCGCCCGAGTTTATCGATAAAAAGGCTCAGGCCATTTTGATCAACGCCATGTTAGAGCATCAATACCTAGGCAAAAACGAACAGGGCCTGTTAGTTGAAAACAGCACCCTGGAACATTTGAAGTCTATTGTCATCAACCTGGTGGATATCCAAGTATTGCAGAGTATTGCCCGCTAAGAATCAAAGGTAGCGGCCTCTAAGTCACAGGTATTCGATAAAGAGGCCAACAAAAATAATCAGGCCAACATAATGATTATTGAGGAATGCCTGAAAACACTTCTCCCGTTCGCGGTTGGCGATCAGGAGTTGCTGATAGCAAAACAGCCCTGCACCAAGCACCAAGCTCAGTTGATAGGGCCAGCCAAATGCCAGCTGCTCTCCTACCATAAACAGCAGGGCCAGCGTCAACATCTGCAATAAGGCAACAATGCGCTTATCCTGTTGGCCAAAGAGTATGGCGGTCGACTTAACCCCAATAAGCAGGTCATCATCACGATCCACCATGGCGTACATGGTATCATAGGCCACAGTCCACAAGAGATTGGCGCTAAACAACATCCAGGCAACGGCGGGAACCTCTCCCTTCGCCTCGGCAAAGGCCATGATCATGCCCCAGCTAAATGCCGCTCCCAAAACCACCTGAGGTAAGTGGGTATAGCGCTTCATAAAGGGATAGATGGTGGCCAGAGCCACCGCAATTAAAGACAGCTTAATGGTAAAACTGCTAAGGGTGAGCACCAACACCAGGGCCATCGCCAGCAGGCTAGCAAATAACACCAGGGCTTCCTGTGTAGTTAACAGCCCCGACACCAAAGGCCTCTGCTCGGTGCGTTTTACCTTGCCGTCCACCTTGCGATCGGCAAAGTCGTTAATAACACAGCCGGCGCTGCGCATAATAAACACGCCAAGGGTAAAGACCACCAGCAGGTGCAGGGAAGGAAAGCCGTCGGCCGCGATCCAGAGTGCCCAATAGGTTGGCCAGAGTAGCAGATAGCTTCCTATCGGCTTATCCATACGGGTGATCAAGACTATGCCACGAAGCTTCTCGGCAATCAGGCTCATTTTACTGATGTTTCCATGTCATAGGCAAAAGCGCCCGGTAAAAAAACTTCAGCAACCATTAGTGGCTTGCCCTTTAACACAAAGGTTGAACGTCGTCCCCACATGGCTGTTTCCTGTTTTATTTCTAAATGCTTGACCAGGTTAGCAACACCTGAGTCCTGATCAAAACAGGAAACTTGAATAGATTTCCTTTGCAGCCCGGCCTGATTAAAAAGCACCTGGCCAAGGGACTGGTTACCCAGATGTGCCAGCTGTTGTTCATCACCGGTTAAGCTGGACAGGGGCAATAGGCTACGGGCAAAAACCTGAGGCTTGTTATTGCACAGCAGCAAGACTTCCCGCACCAGCACCTGCTCGCCCGCCTGAATATCTTCGTTGGCCTCAATCGCGGGACAGGCCTGGATGCACTGTCCCAAGACCTTGACTTCAAAACGCTGGCAATGCTGCTTTAGTCTTGCGGTCAGAGAATTAGGATCTAATAACCAGTCGATTATCCCTGCATCCAGCTCATAAACTTCAGGCGCTTGCCATTTAGTGGCCAGGGTTATCGGAAATAAGGAGTGCTGCTCGCTCATACTTCATAAGAGTTAATTTTAAACCCGCGTATCATATCAGGGTTTGAGACGATGTGCTGCAATCAGGTCAAAATAAAACCTTATTGGCATATCGCTGTCCATTCAGATGCAGATGCCATGTGAATACACTTTTCGGCAATAATTTATAAAAACCTGTAATAAAAAATGTCAATTTAGGGTTATTATAAAAACAACTGAACAGTTTATTGATGGTTGCTAAGAGAGTGAGTATGTTGAAAAAGTCGCTGGTGTTGTTAGTTTTTTTACTTGCATTTTCACCCGTAAAGGCCGCCGACTATGCATATTTTGGCTTTGAGCCGGATATCATTACCAACTATGTCGCGGTCAAGAAAAAGATGGGCTATGTCCGTCTGACCGTAGAGCTGATGCTTGAAGATGCCAACAGCCTGGAGGTTGTCGAGCACCATGCGCCACTCTTGCGTGACGCCATTATCAATATTATTGGTCAGCAGCCAGAGGCAAAGATTAAGTCCATTAACGGCCGCTACGAAATCCAGAGGTTATGTGAAGAAAAAGTCAAAAACCTGCTGACAAAGGAAACCGGCCAGCCATTGATCAAAAAATTACTCTTTACCCAATGGCTGGATAACTAACCTGAACTCTGGATAAGAAGTTAGCTGACTTTATGAATTAAATTAACTTTTAATCATTCATATTTTCTAGAGAGATATTTTTTCTTAAAACAAGGCAAATTTGTGCGTCAATAGCTGGCCTATTGCAAACAAATTTAACGCAGTAATAAGGAAAAATAGCCGCTAGAAAGCAGGTTGTTATCCAGAGTTCAGGTTAACTAGAACCTTTAATCTTAATCAGTGCCAATAGGCAACCGCTTAGCAGACCGAGCAAGTGTGCCGTGTTGGCCATATTGATCGGCAAAACACCGACAAAGCCCAGCAACAACCAGAACAGCAAAAATCCAATCAAAGGTTTAGATAAAAACAGGCCTTTTTCCGGTGCCAGCCAGGCGTACCACCAGACGTAACCCACCAGGCCATAGACCACGCCTGACAAGCCGCCAAAGTTTTCTCCTGACGCCATAAACTGGCCAACATTGGACACTATCGCAGAAACCAAAAACAGATTAATCAGGGCGCCCTTGCCAAGTATCTTTTCAATGCTGCCACCGAGCTGCCACCACCACATAGTATTAAAAACGATATGCAACCAGGAAAAATGAAAAAAGGCCGGCCCCAACAGGCGATACGGCTCGCTAAGCAAGGCCTCGATAGATAAATGGGAATAGAAACGTATCGAATAGAAGATCTCATTGGCCCAGCCCGCCAGGCTGGCTAAAAAAATCCCCCAGCACAACATAAAAATGCCCAGGGTGACCCAACCGGCATGATCCAAAAAAGTTTGGCTAAAGCTTTTTAACAAGGATTGGTGGGCGATCTGCGTTTGATCGGCATCACCATGCTGCCAGGCCGCCTGCTGATATTTGGGATGATAAGGCTGCTTGATAAAGTCATCAAACTCGGCCCTGGCCTGCTCAAACTTATCGCACTGGCAATAAACAACAAAGCCGCCCTCTTCATTTTCTACCTGGGCAGCAATATCTTTGCTGATCAGGTAGTTGGTGAACAGGAGGGCAATATTGTGCTGATCTATCTTGACCAGGGCCTGCAGTTGCTCTTGAGACATTAACTTTCTATCTCTTGCGGATATTGGCTTTGCCACTCGGTAAAGCCCCCGTCAAGAGAATAAACATGGGTAAAATCCTGACTGACCAGGAACTGCGCCGCCTGCTGGCTGGATATGCCGTGGTAGCAGCATACTATAACCGGTGCATCCAGGTCGGCTTGCCGAAGAAATTCCGGCAGGCTTTCGTTGCTCAGATGAATGGCGCCCGGAATATGACTGGCCTGGAACGAAGCCGGATCGCGAATATCCACGACCACAGGAGTAGATTCCGCCATCATGGCATGCAACTGACTGATATGCATATGGTTAAACCCGGCTTCATGATTTGACACTAGTACTTACTCCCAATTTAAAATAACCTTGCCCGACTGGCCGGACCGCATGACATCAAAGCCCTGCTGAAAATCATCAATACTAAAGTGATGGGTGATGATGGGGCTTAAATCAAGGCCCGATTGAATCAAGCTCGCCATTTTATACCAGGTTTCAAACATTTCACGACCATAGATACCCTTAATGGTCAGGCCCTTGAAGATCACCTTGCTCCAGTCAATCGCCATATCCTTGCCGGGAATACCCAGCATGGCAATCTTGCCGCCGTTATTCATGCTGTCCAGCATATCGGTAAATGCCATGGGTACACCCGACATTTCCAGGCCGACATCAAAACCTTCCGTCATGCCGATTTCGGTCATAACTTCGCTGAGTTTTTCCTTGCTGACATCAACGGTGCGGGTCGCGCCCATCTTGCGTGCCAGATCCAGGCGATATTCATTAACATCGGTAATGACAATATGGCGAGCGCCAACATGCTTGGCCACTGCAGCCGCCATAATACCGATAGGGCCTGCGCCCGTAATCAGCACATCTTCACCCACAAGATCAAATGACAGCGCGGTATGTACGGCATTGCCGAAGGGGTCAAAGATGGCCGCCAGATCGTCGGAGATCTCATCCGGCAATTTAAAGGCATTGTAGGCCGGTATCACCAGATATTCGGCAAAGGCTCCCGGCCTGTCGACGCCGACACCGACGGTATTGCGGCACAGGTGAGTGCGGCCGCCACGACAGTTACGGCAATGGCCACAGGTAATATGGCCTTCACCGGAAACGCGATCGCCAATTTCAAAGCCCTTGACTTCCAGGCCAATGCCCACCACTTCACCGGCATATTCATGGCCGACGACCATGGGCACGGGAATGGTCTTTTGTGACCATTCATCCCAGTTGTAAATATGAATATCCGTGCCACATATCGCCGTTTTCTTAATCTTGATCAGCAGATCGTTATGACCCAATTTTGGCTTTTGGGTCTTGGTCATCCAGATACCGGGTTCCGGCTTTAACTTCATTAATGATTTCATCAGGAACTTCCTAAGCTATTACGCCCATCTCTTTGCCGATCCGGGTAAAGGCGGCAATGGCCTTGTCCAACTGTTCCCTGGTATGAGCCGCAGAAATCTGGGTACGAATGCGGGCCTGGCCTTTTGGCACAACCGGGAAAGAGAAGCCGATAACATAAATGCCTTCATCCAGTAGTCGGTTCGCCATATCACTGGCCAGCTTGGCATCCCCGAGCATAACCGGCACTATCGCATGATCGGCACCGGCACAGGTAAAGCCGGCCGCTTCCATATTGGTTCTGAAATAAGCGGCATTATCTTTTAATGTTTTACGCAGGTCGTCACCGTCGGCCAGTAATTCCAAGACCTTGATCGAGGCATTAACGATCGCCGGGGCCAGCGAGTTGGAGAACAGATAAGGGCGTGAACGCTGGCGTAGCCATTCGATCACCTCTTTTTTACCCGAAGTATAACCGCCTGATGCACCGCCCATGGCCTTACCTAAGGTGCCTGTGATCAAATCAACCCGGCCCATTACTTCACAGTACTCATGACTACCACGACCCTGCTCACCGACAAAGCCAACGGCATGGGAGTCGTCCACCATGACCAGGGCGCCGTATTTATCTGCCAGGTCACAGACAGCTTTCAGGTTGGCAATCACACCATCCATGGAAAACACACCATCGGTGGCAATCAGCTTAAAGCGGGCACCGGCCGCATCGGCTTCCTGTAATCTGGCTTCGAGTTCGGCCATATCATTGTTGGCATAGCGGAAACGCTTGGCCTTACACAGGCGCACACCATCGATAATGGAGGCATGGTTAAGGGCATCACTGATGATGGCATCTTCCGGCCCCAGTAGGGTTTCAAACAATCCGGCATTGGCATCAAAGCAGGAAGAGTAAAGGATAGTATCTTCCATGCCTAAGAACTCGCTCAGCTTCTGCTCGAGTGTCTTGTGAATATCCTGAGTACCACAAATAAAGCGCACCGAGGCCATACCAAAACCATGTTCATCCAGTCCCGCCTTTGCCGCGGCAATCAGCTCCGGGTGATTGGCCAGGCCCAGATAATTATTGGCGCAGAAGTTAATTACCTGTTCTCCAGAACTGACCGCTATCTGTGCTTGCTGGGCACTGGTGATCACGCGTTCGGCCTTATATAGGCCATCTTCTTTTACTTGCTCAATTTGATTTTGTAGATAGGTATAAAAATTTGATGACATAGACGCCTCGGTTGTAATTCATTGTATACTTGATGTCACGCCGTCTTATTCTTTGAAATAACTGGCAAACAACATTTTATTTTAGTACTGGCTATACCAAATTGCCGTATTTATCTATAAATCAGAAAACTTAGGCAAGTTGGTGAAAAATGGCGCTATTGTACGCCATTATTTGACAAGGTACAGTCCGATGAGCAGAGAAATAATGGTCAGGGTGTAAAGAAATTGCTGCCAAATATAGCAATGACAGTACTGGGGGGCTAACTACCGGTATTGGCTTTTAGCCAGAAGGCAATATCATTGGCCAGATAACGACCGCCATTGAGCAGTGAGTAGCCGGAACGACTGCCCTTAAAGATTTGAAACTTGGAGCGTTTATCACCGTTCCATTCAAACAGCTCCTTAGCCGTTTGGTAGGTCTCAATATCATGAGCCGAAGCAATAAAATAAACCGGTATATCAAAGAGGTTTTTGAATCGCTCCTTGTCAACATAGCCCATTTTGGGAGCAATCATCACAAAGCGGCCTATTCTCATTTTTTCTGCCAGGGCAACCGCTTGAATAGCCGAGCAGCCCATGGCCACCACAGACACTTCCTTGCTGCGATCCACCTTGGAACGCAAAAAATGATAGGCAGACAGAACATCGCCATCCCAATAGGAGTTCAATCTAGCAAGCTCCCCCTGGTAAGCCACTATATCCTTGGTTTTGGTTTTAATTTGCTGTAGCGAAAATTCTTCACTGATGCTCTCACCATAACCACGAAAATCAATGGCCAGGGTATGTAAGCCATTCTCGGCCAGCAACAGGCCTAAATCTGTGTAGCTGCGCCTGTCATGTTCGCAATCGTGCAGAGTTATTACGCCTGCCGCCTTATCCTGGCCCGGAAAGTAATCCCCCTTGAGCATAAAGCTGTCGGCAGCCGTAAACTTAACCTCTTGCGACTCTGTGGTTTCACTCGCGGATTCTTGTGCCAGCACAAGGCCAAAACAGCTAAAGAAAAATACTGGCGCTAAAACGAGCGTTAACAGGGCTGGCTTTCGAAGAATAACATTCATAATATGATCGGCTTATCCATTATCAATATAGCGCTACATCTTATGAAGATAACAAAATATGTGGCTTTTGCACACGCTAAGAGGGGGAAATCAACAGACTCTTGGTGAAAAAGGGAATTCCTCCCTTAGCCAGAGGAACAGTTATTCAACCCCTCAAGTATTAGGTATACTATCGCCACTATCAATCCTGCGAGCAGATATGTGAAAAATATCTTATCCTTACTGGCTTATCGTTGCCTGCTTTTTTTGATTTTGCCTGTGCTGCTATTAGTGCTGCTGGTTCGCTCCATAAACCACCCAGAATACCGCCAGCGCTTGACCGAGCGGCTGGGTTTTCCGCCAGACTCTCTGAAATGCGGCGGCATTATAGTGCATGCAGCCAGCGTAGGAGAGGTTATAGCGCTTAAGGCCTTTATCGAAAAGTTGCTGCTTGCCTACCCGGAACTTCCCATTACGCTAACCACTTTTACCCCGACGGGTTCGGCCCAGGTTAAAAAGCTGTTTGGCAATCGCGTACAGCATTGTTACTTTCCCCTGGATGTATTCTGCTGCAGTTGGTTGTTTTTACAACGCTTGAAACCCAAAGCACTTGTGGTAATGGAAACGGAACTCTGGCCCAATATTGTCAGCCAGGCCGCCAATAGCCAAATCAAGTTGCTGCTTATAAACGGACGGCTTTCCGCAAAGTCCTGTCGCCGCTATCAAAAACTAACACCTTTGATTGCTCCCTGTATCAACCGCTTTGACAGCATTCTCTGTCAGAGTATGGATAACAAGGAGAATTTTCTTAGGCTGGGCGCCTTAACCGAGCAATGCCGGGTATCTGGCAACCTGAAATTTGATATCAGCCCCAGTAAGGAAATCGAGAGCAAGCGGCAGGAATTGGCTCAATACCTAGTCAATGAACGGCCGGTTTGGGTATTCGCCAGCACTCATCCTGGCGATGAAGATATTGCCTTCACGGCCTTTAAACAGGCATTATTATCAAAGCCCGAGCTACTGTTGGTATTGGTGCCCAGGCACCCGGAAAGATTTGCTCAGGTAGCCGAACTGTGTCGGGAGCAAAAACTAAGTCTGGTGCGCAGAACCGATAAACAGCAGCTAACAGCAGAGACTCAGGTGTGGCTACTGGACACCCTAGGCGAACTAATGCCGACATACGCCCTGGCAACTGTAGTGACCATGGGCGGCAGTTTCAGCCATATTGGTGGTCATAACCCATTGGAGCCAGCGCTATTTAAAAAGCCGGTTATAGTGGGCCCGGACATGAGTAATTTTAGCGAAGTGCTCCAGCAGCTCAGCAATGAGCAAGGTATAGTGCAACTGGATGAAAGTACGAATTTTGCCGAGGCACTGGCCGCTCAGGTACTTAAGCTGCTCAGTAATAGCAAGCAAGCAAAACACTTGGGAGATAATGCCTACAAGGTAGTGCAGGCCAATCAGGGGGCCAGCCAGCGCACGCTTGAAGAGCTACAGGAGTTGATGTAAATATCGCCTTAGACTAATTCGGGGTAATGATCGGCGATTACTTGTCTGATTTTGTCTTTCACCTCGTCGATACCTATGCCCTGCATCAGATCTTGCCCCTTGGCACGTGTTCCCCAGGGCAACTTGCTCAGGGGCTTATGGTATTGTTCCTGAACCGCCTCTTGATAACAACTGACCACATAATGCTGATACAGATAGGGGCCGGTACGGTGTGGATTACTATGGGCATATAAGCCAATGACAGGAGTGCCGACAGTGACCGCCATATGAGCCGGGCCTGTATCTGGTGCGATCACCAGGTGCGCCAGTTTTAACACCGCCAGTAGCTGCTTTAACGAAGTTTTAGCCACCAGGTTGGTGATATCAACAGCACAGGCCGCCTGAATATCCCTGGCCAGTTGTTTTTCAAGTTCTGTTGGACCACCGCAAATAGCAAGCGTAAAGCCCCTACGATGCAGATGCTCTGCAATAGCAGCATAGCCCTGTACCGTCCAGTTTCTCTCCGCCTTACTGGCCGCAGGACATATAACGGCTATGGGCTTATCATCAAGAAACTGCTCTCCCGCCCATAATGAATCCTGATCGGATAGGGGCATATGCCATTGAGGTTTTACACTCGGCAAGCCAAGGGCCTGGGCAAAGCCCATAAAGCCGTCCAGCACATGAGGCTGTTTTTGTGGTGCTATTTTTTGGTTGGTGAAGAGCCACTGACCTTCAATGGCCCTTTGCCTGTCAAAACCGATTTTTACCTTGGCCGGAATGCATAAACTGGCCAAACTGGCCCTCAATGCCACCTGCATATGGAGCAAAACATCAAATTGCCTATCTTTCAGCTGTTCCCGTAAATCCATGTAACCTTTGAAGCCTGCCTTTTTATCAAAGACCACAAACTCAACATTAGTCAAACCCTGCAACAAACTCGCTTCCACCTTACCAATCACCCAGGTGATTTTAGTACTTGGCCAATGTTTTTGGATGTGTTGCACCATGGCTACCGCATGACAGACATCGCCTATGGCGGATAATCGCAATAAACAAAGGTTTTTTGGCACAGTTATTTGACCCGGCATAAAGGAATCACCACAATAGGGAGTAAGCAATAAGTAAACTAGGCGTATTATCTTGAACCCAAACACAATTGTAAAACCTTACCAGGAAAAAGTTTTTCAGCAGGACAATATTTATTGTGTTTACGATGCTTCACAGATCGATGATTTCTCGCCGGAAATGCTTAACAGCCTATACTGGCTGAAACAGGAGGCCGTGGAAGGGACGGCGCATGGCAGGGGAACCACCTGGTTTATTCACCATCAAGACAACCACTGGGTATTACGCCATTATTTTCGCGGTGGCATGATAGGCAAATTTAACCGTGACAGGTATTTGTTCCACTCCCTGTCATCCACCCGGGCGGCACGGGAGTTTAGTTTACTGGCCAAGCTACAGGAGCTCGGTTTAGCAGCCCCCAAGCCGGTGGCCTATCGCGTCGTTCGCCATGGCCGGTTTTATCAGGCAGACTTGCTTACTGTCCGTATCGAAGAGGCCAAGGATCTGGTGGCCATGCTGACACAACAGGCCATCACAGAAGCGTTCTGGCACAAGATAGGGGCCACCATCCGACAATTTCATGATAAGGGGATTTATCACCACGATCTCAATGCCCATAATATTTTGCTCGATAACGAGCAACAAGTCTGGCTAATCGACTTTGATCGCGGCGAACAGCGAAAGGTCAGCAGCAGCTGGCAAGAATCCAATATGTCACGCCTGCTGCGCTCATTTAGGAAGGAAAAGAAGAAGCTTGCTCAGTTTCACTGGCAGGAAGAACACTGGCAAATGCTAATGTCCGGCTATCAAGGCCAATAGTTCACCTGGCTATTGACTAGGCTGCCACCAAAGAGTCCTTGATTCGCCGACGGTACATATCACGCGCTTTTAAAAATTCGGGTAAGGCTCTTTCTGCTATATAGGGACGAATGATCACCAGTATTTTTAACACCCCTTCATAAAACACCGAGTCATTTATTTCAGTATCTATGTTTTGGGTTTGATAAAAGCTCAGCCAAAAGGTATTGACGATACGCAAGATGCTGACAATATCCGGCAGCTCATCATCTTCAAATGCCATCATATCCGCCTCCCGCATAGACAGCAGCAGCTGGCTGACGCGTTCGGCTATCGAATGCTGAACCTCAACATATTTTTCCCTGAGCAGGGGATTTTTCGCCAGCAAAACGGGCAGATTGCTGTAAAAGAAGCGAAACTTCATCATCGCCTGAAATACGGCATCCATATAGAGAATAATGGCATCGAGCGGTTCAACATCCGGGGACACTTTAGGAAAGGTTTCAAGCAGCAAGTTACGGGCATATTCTTCATATATAGAGAGAATAATGTCTTCCTTGTTGCGAAAATGGTAATACAGGTTACCCGGGCTGATACCAAGATGGGCCGCTATATGATTGGTGGTAACGTTACGCTCTCCCTTCTCGTTAAATAATGCAATACTGGTTTGAATTATTTTGTCACGCGTTTTCATGGTATCGACTTCTTTTCTGCCCACAGAGATTTTTCTATCATACTATCAAAAATCACCAAACGTGAAGCACTTTTGAGTAAATACTTTAAAAATTTTCTGTTCCCTGGTTGTCAGCCTGTTGTTACAGCTATTACAATAAAACCAAAATCCATGACAATAACAACAAACGATGACAATTAGAGCAATTTATCCAGGCACCTTTGATCCCGTGACTAATGGCCACACAGATTTAATCCACCGTGCCAGCCACCTTTTTAATGAAGTCATCGTTGGTGTTGCCGCCAGTCCGAGCAAACAGCCCAGGTTTAATTTGGATGAGCGTGTCGACATGCTTAAGCAAGTCTCTCAGGAGCTGGACAATGTAAAGGTAGTTGGCTTTAGCGGTTTGTTAGTGGACTTTGCCAAACAACATAAAGCAGAAGTATTGATCCGAGGCCTGCGCGCCGTTTCCGATTTCGAATATGAGTTTCAACTGGCCAATATGAACCGACGCCTGTCCCCAAATTTGGAAAGCGTCTTCCTGACTCCTGCCGAGGAAAACTCCTTTATTTCCTCGACCCTGGTCAAGGAAGTCGCCCTGCACCATGGTGATGTTAGCCAGTTTGTTCACCCCGTAGTCCAGGCCGCCCTGGAAAAAGCACTGAAAAAATAACTAATCTTTCTGACAGTTAGGGCAATAAACTGAACTACGGTTGGACTGTCTGACTTCTTCCAAAGGAGTTTGACAGGACAGGCAAGGTTTTCCGGCCCGCCCATAAACATACAGGGACTGGGCAAAATAGCCGGGACGGCCATCGGCCTGGGTAAAATCCTTTAACGTTGTCCCCCCCTGGGCGATCGCATGACTCAATACCTGCTTAATAATATCAGTCAAACGGTCAAAGCGGGCTTCACTAATGCGATTAACTGGAGTCGTTGGCAAAATACCGGCCTGGAACAGAGCTTCATTGGCATAGATATTACCGACACCGACCACGACATGGTTGTCCATCAGGAAGGTTTTAATCGGCACCTTGCGATTTTTTGCTTTTGCGAATAAGTAACCATAAGAAAAATCATCACTTAACGGCTCAGGGCCCAGCTTGGCCAGAATGCCCTGCTCATCAATATGATCGGCAAACCAGAGTACGGCACCAAAGCGCCGGGGATCATTAAGCCTAAGCAATTTTTGATTGCTCAATGCCAGTTCAAAATGATCGTGTTTTGCCGCCGGCGTTTTATCGCTAATGACCCGAATGGTGCCTGACATGCCTAAGTGGATCAACAAGGTACCGGAGTTGAAGCGCAACAATAAATACTTGGAGCGTCGATCTACGGCTTGGACTTTTTCAGCCACTAAGTTGTTAACTTCTTCCGGAATCGGCCAGCGCAACCTAGCATTGCGGACGATAACCCGATTTACGGTTTGACCAATAACATGGGGGCTAATGCCTAAGCGGCAAACTTCTACTTCGGGTAATTCAGGCATATTATTTTAGTCAATACTCACCAACTGAACCGGTAACAGCTGGCGATAGATTAAAATTGGCAGCGATAACCAGTCATCTCCACTGAGGTTATGAATCAGTAGCTGTTCTTGTTGCGGATATAAATGTAGTCTCATCACTTGTGCTTGTCCGGCCAGATAAATATTGACCTCTATCGGCTTAGCCTGTGTTACATCTTCCGGTGCCGATTGCACATAGCCGCTACTCTGCTGCCAGGCCAGCATCATTTGTTCCAATGCCTGCTCATTCATTACCTCTGGCTGAACACGCCAGCTTTTACCAATGCGTTCTATTGTCAACTGATTCGCCACTTCCAGGGTCAGGATAACGGCGTGTTCGCCGAGAATAGATTTTTCCTGGCCAGCGCTGACATTGCCATCTTCAGGAAACAGACGCTTATTGGCAACATTGATAGCCAAAATCATCCCCATCACAGAAAAAATAATGACATTATTCCAGGCCGTACGTGAAAGCTTCATTAAATACCGTAAATCAATTAATAGCAGTTTGCATAAGACAATAATACCTGAGTTCAGGTAATAAAAAACCCGGTAAAAACCGGGTTTTTAAATCTCAACAAAAATTACTTAATTTTTGCTTCTTTATACATTACGTGTTTACGTGCCTTTGGATCAAACTTTTTGATTTCCATTTTTTCTGGCATGGTCTTTTTATTCTTGTCAGTAGTATAAAAATGACCTGTACCTGCACTAGAAACTAAACGAATTTTATCACGCATGATGATTCCTTAAACTTTTTCGCCACGGGCACGAATGTCAGCTAAAACTGCATCAATACCTTTCTTATCGATAATACGCATGCCTTTCGGAGTCAAACGTAATTTAACGAAACGGTTTTCGCTCTCAACCCAAAAACGGTGAGATTGAAGGTTAGGTAAGAAACGACGACGAGTCGCGTTTCTAGCGTGAGAACGGTTGTTCCCGACAACTGGTTTTTTGCCTGTTACTTGGCAAACTTTAGACATGTGAGTCACTCCAAAATTAATTTCAGCTCGAGCTATGATTCCCCAAGACCGTCGTCCCGGGATCCTGAAAAAGGTGGCATATTATAGAGAAACTTAAAAGCGAATGCTAGCCTTAATAACAAAATCAGCTAATGCATTGATAATAAAATAATTTTAAACTCTGGTCTTTGCCGAATAACCAATAGAAACCAGGTCAAGGGCCAAAGCAAATGCCGTATTAATAGGCGAATTGTTGCTTAGTTCACCGAAAACTAGAGGCTGTTTACCTTTTGAGATTGTTTTTGCAGCAGTTTGTTGGCAATTTATACAAGGCAGAGCCTTTGTAATCTAGTTGCTCTACATAAAAAGGTGATAACGCAGTAGAAATAGCCAACAGACGCTGCCTGGCAGGTTCGGCTAAAAGCGTTTTATTCTTGATTCCAGGCATCCTGCCTTCCACCATGAAGGCCAGCATAGCTGTTCAAACTCGTTCCCGACGAGTTTGTGTTGAGCCGTATTTGCTTAGAATGACTAGGCTACACACTGCTCGCCGCGACTAAAACGCTTTTATCTCGAACAAAAATTAACCGCGAAAGATAAACAGCCTCTAGGCTTTTTTAACCAACCTTTGAATCCAGCAGCTTTTTCAGCTTATCATGCTGCTCTTTATTACATAACTCGTCGATCAGGATGCGAATGATGCGAGATTTGGCCAGTTTAGAGTCCTCTGCCAAGTCGGTCAGCTGTTCGATGGCTTCTTCACTCAGGGTAAAAGTCGCATGGCGAAATTGCCTGTTCCCTGACGCTTTCTTTTTCTTTTCTGCATATTGGTGAGCGGCAGCCACCGCCTCTTTTAATCCATAACTGCCCTCGTCATGGTGACTGACAATTTCAGGCGTGCCGCGCGCATAGTTTTCGGCATCGGCAATGAACTCATCAACCGTAAAATTCCTTTTCTTGCGCTTGCCATCCTTGGTCTTCTTTAAATCAGTTAAACTCATGTGAGTTATCCGGTTTCATCGCTAATAATTCTTCCGCTATTGCCACCATCTCACTGGCGGCCTTACCATCTGGGTCTATTTCTAATACCGAAGACCCTTGCTCTTCACTATCATCATAAACGTTTCTGTTAAAAGTAACAGCATCTAAGACATTTATACCAAAAGAGCTACAAACTTCTTTCGCTTCCAGGATGCGATTGGCCTGATTGGGTAATGAGGGGCACTGGGTAATAACAAAGGACGCCAGCATTTTAGGGTTAACCATTTTACAGGTGCTCAGCATATCTTCCATATGAGGCACTGTTTTTAGATCCCGGCGCTTAGGCCTTAACGGAATAATGACATGGTCGGCTACCGACATCGCCGCCCGCAATGCCAGGTTGTCCTGACCGCCGCAATCAACAATGACATAATCATAGTGTTGGTTGAGGCTCAATAAGTCGTTACGAATTTTTCCATAGAGCTGAATGCAATTGATGGCCGGCAGAGAAGGGTCGGTATTACGTGCCTGTATCCAGTCTGAAGTAGTACGCTGCGGGTCGCAATCTACCATTAAAACAATCGACTTTTTATCTCGGGCAAAATAAACCGCCAGGTTTTGCGCAAGACAGCTTTTGCCGCTGCCTCCTTTTTCACCACCAACTAATATCATCATTTCACGAATTCCTTCTACACTACTCTTTATTAGTTACGACGCTATAAATTATAGTTCATGTTAACCGGATTTAGTCATCATCCAGTATCAATACCACTTCAAACCAGCCATTTTCCTGCTGAATACAGCGAATCACTTTTCCGCCCAACTTCTGGCAATTGGGGTTGGCCGACTTAAAGATCACGGTTGCATGAGTATTTACCGGTATAGCCATATCACAGTCGAGTTTCAAACCACCGCGAGAAAAATCAAGGCAAGCGATTTTCTTTTGATAATGCTGACCTTTTTCATCCGTCCATGAAATATCAACCAGTTCCTTTTCCATGTCGATCCGAAAAGCCTGGCGACGCTCGTTATTATCATTGCCATTGTTCGTCATAAGATAATCCTTACTACTTGATATTGTACAGGTAGCTCTCTACCCTTGTGCCCCACAGCTACTACTATTAAACCTAACTGGCATTGTGCATAGTTGCAACATTTTTAATCAATTTCGTTATGTTCTGCAAGGGAATATGCCTGATGTCCGGCAACGATAATATGATCCAGCACCCTGACATCAATCAGGGCAAGTGCCTGTTTTAACCTCAAGGTGATCTGTTTATCGGCAATACTTGCTTCTGCAATACCTGAAGGATGGTTATGAGTGAGTATCACCGCCCCGGCCTGGTACTTAAGCGCCTTCTCCACTACTATGCGGGGATAGACGGTCGCCGCATCTAAGGTACCAAAAAATAGCCGTTCAAATTGTAGAATCTGATGCTGGTTATCCAGGAAGAGTATGGCAAAGACTTCCCGCGTTTCATGCCTAAGCTCAGCTACCAGATAATCTCGGGTGGATTGAGACGAGGTCAGTGCTTCCCCCTGCTGCATTTGCTCGGCCAGGTAGCGTTTTGACATTTCCAGGCAGGCTTGAAGCTGGACATACTTAGCCGTCCCCAGACCACGCTTTTTCAGAAATTCCTGATGATTGGCCCTGTATATACCGGAAATACTGCCGAAGCTTGCCAGTAACTGCCTGGCCAGATCGACAACATGACAACCCTTGACACCCGTTCTTAAAAAGATTGCCAATAACTCGGCATCACTCAGGCTTTCGGCCCCCTGGTTTAATAGTTTTTCTCTCGGCCTTTCCATGGCCGGCCAGTCTTTCAGCATTGATACATCCCTGTTTTAAATTATCTTGTTCAGATGATAGGCAAGCTTTATTATTGTCTTCACCTGTTGACAGCTTATGGCGCGTTAGTGATTATTCACTTATTTAATAGCGCTGCCATTAGTGGTATCTTATCGCCATATTTCAATAAGATTAGCAGCTTATGCAAATTCTACAGAACAAAAATATCCTCCTTGGCATCACAGGCGGAATCGCCGCCTACAAAACGCCTGAGCTGGTGCGTCGTTTAAAAGACCAGGGTGCCAATGTCCGTGTCGTTATGACAGAAGGAGCCAAGGCCTTTATTACCCCCTTAACCTTGCAGGCAGTTTCTGCCAATCCAGTTTCAGACAGCCTGCTGGACACCCAGGCCGAATTGGCGATGGGGCATATCGAACTGGCCAAGTGGGCAGATCTGGTTCTTATTGCACCGGCCACCGCCGATATTATTGCCCGAATCACTCACGGCCTGGCAGATAACCTGCTAACCACCCTGTGCCTGGCTACACCGGCGCCAATCGCCATTGCCCCGGCCATGAACCAGAAAATGTGGCATGCCCAAATTACGCAAAGTAATGTTAATACCCTGCAGGAGCGAGGCATTGCCATTTGGGGACCCGGTTCGGGTGAACAGGCCTGTGGCGATGTCGGGCCTGGTCGTATGCTGGATGTTGAAGATCTGGTTGAGATGAGCTGCCAGTTTTTTAATGATGGTAACAAGAATAAACTCAGCGGCCAGAAATGGCTGATCACCGCCGGGCCAACCCGGGAGGCAATAGATCCCGTGCGTTATATTTCCAATCACAGTTCCGGGAAAATGGGTTACGCCATTGCCGATGCCGCCCAAAAAGCAGGGGCAGAGGTTACCCTGATCTCCGGACCGGTGAATTTAACACCTCCCCGGAACTGCCAGCTAGTCTCAGTTGCCAGTGCAAAAGAAATGCACCGGGAAAGCCTGAAACTGGCTGCCGATGCCACGGTTTTTGTTGCCTGTGCCGCCGTTGCCGACTATCGGGTTGCCGACATTGCCGAGCAAAAAATCAAGAAGTCTGCCGAGAGCATGCAGATCAACCTGGTGAAAAACCCGGATATAGTGGCCGACGTGGCCGCCCTGAAGGATAAGCCTTTTACCGTTGGCTTTGCCGCCGAAACCCAGGATGTGGAACAGTACGCCCTTGGCAAGCTCAAGCGTAAAAACCTGGATATGATAGCGGCCAATAATGTCGCGACCGAAGGCCAAGGCTTTAACAGTGACAATAATGCACTGCTGGTTTGCACCAAAAAGTCAAAAACGGAAATTCCATTGGCGGCTAAATCTCAGGTGGCCAAGGCACTCGTAAACTTAATTTACCAGGAACAGGAAAATAACCGCTAAGCGCTTTTTCGTCCCGTTGAAAACAGGCCTTGCTAGGCGATACAATCACGCCAAATAAAGCGGGTTATTTACAATAATCATCCATAACAATAATTCAGAGAATAGGTTTTATGTCTGTTAATCAAAAACCAAACCGTAAACAACAAATTTTGGAATGCCTGGCGTCCATGCTGGAAACCAGCCCGGGACAACGTATTACCACGGCTAAACTGGCCGCCGAAGTCGGCGTTTCGGAAGCCGCGCTATACAGACATTTCCCTTCCAAGGCCCGCATGTTTGAAGGCCTGATCGAGTTTATCGAGGAGTCCGTCTTTTCACGTATTAATCTGATCCTATCGGACCATAAGGAAGCCTTGATTCGCTGCCATCATATTTTGCATGTCCTACTGGTATTTTCTGAAAGAAATCCGGGCATGTGCCGCATCATGTCGGGGGACGCCCTGATGGGTGAAAACGAACGACTAAGAGCAAGGGTCAATCAGTTTTTTGAAAAGCTGGAGTCCCAGTTCAAGCAGGTATTAAGGGAAAGAAAGCTAAGGGAAGGCAAAAGCTTTACCATTAACGAACAGGCATTGGCCAATATCCTGGTTTCTTATGCCGAAGGTAAAATTAGCCAGTATGTTCGCTCGGGCTTTAGCAAAAAACCCAGTGACAGCTTTGCCGAACAATGGCAATTCCTGATGGCCAATAAATAACGCAGCACAGACAAATTATTCCTTAAGGAAACAGAGTGAAAAAATTAGCACAACTTCAACCAAACAGCCTGTGGCAACTATTTGAAAAAATATGTAGCATTCCCCACCCTTCCAAGCACGAACAAAAAATCTCAGCCTGGATCCAAGAATGGGCCAAAGACTTGGGCCTGTTTATCCAGGAAGACGAGGTGGGTAACCTGCTGATCAGAAAACCTGCGGCTCCTGGCATGGAAAATCGCAAGGGCGTTATCCTTCAGGCCCATATGGACATGGTACCCCAGAAAAACGCTTCTACCGAACATGACTTTTTAACCGACCCCATCAAGCCCTATATCATCACGGAGTCGGATGGTGACTGGGTAACGGCCGAAGATACTACCTTGGGTGCCGACAATGGTATCGGCCTGGCTTCGGCACTAGCCGTTTTAGCCAGCGATGATATTCCTCACGGACCTTTAGAGGTGCTGGTGACTATTGATGAAGAAGCCGGCATGAGCGGTGCATTCGGCCTGCAGCCCGGCTGGCTGGAAGGTGAGATACTGATCAATACCGACTCTGAGCAGGAAGGCGAAGTCTATATGGGCTGTGCCGGTGGTATTGACGGTTCCGTCAGCTTTGATCTTGCCTTTGAATCGGTTCCTGCCGGTACTCAGGCATTTAACCTGTCGATATCCGGCCTGAAAGGCGGCCATTCGGGTGTTGATATTCACACGGGTCGAGCCAATGCCAACAAGCTTTTGGTGCGTTTTCTGCTGGATGCGACCAATCAATTGGGTATCCGTTTAACCGAGCTCAATGGTGGCAGCCTGAGAAACGCCATTCCACGTGAAGCCAATGCCAGCTTTGTTATCGCCTCCGATAAGGTCGATGCCCTTAAGCAGGCCCTGGCCGAATATCTGGCCACCATTCGCCATAATCTCGGCGGCATAGAAACCGATATCGACATGCTGTTGATCTCACCCGAAACCTTTGAACAATGCTGGAGCCAAGCCAGCCAGTTGCAAATTCTGCGTGCCCTAAATGCCTGCCCTAACGGTGTGATGCGCATGAGTGACGATATAGAAGGCATAGTGGAAACCTCGCTGAATTTGGGGGTGATGCGTTGTAAGGGCAATAAGTTTGTCGCCATGACACTGATCCGCAGCCTTCATGATGATGGACGCCTGGAAACCCAGCGCATGGTGCAGTCCCTGTTTGAACTGGCCGGTGCCCATATTGAGTTTTCCGGTGCCTATCCGGGCTGGAAGCCGGATACAGATTCGGCCATTATGAAGGTGGTACGGGAAACCTATCAAGGCATATTCAATAAGCTGCCCGAAATCATGGTGATCCATGCCGGACTGGAATGCGGCCTGTTTAAAACCGCTTATCCACAATGGGACATGGTCTCATTTGGCCCTACCATCAAGTTTCCACACTCACCGGATGAAAAGGTGAATATTGAGACGGTCGGCCAATACTGGCAACTGCTTGTCGCTGTATTGGCAGAAATCCCTGCCAAATAACCTTTAACACATTTTTCTTTGTTGAACTGAATCATACGGTTTAACAAGGGCTTACCCCCTTTCTGTTGAGATTGCTGAATTTTCAGTTAGAATGGGGGTAAGATGTCTTAGGAAAAAAAGTATGGTTCAGCCAGAAAAAATAATAATAGCTGACGATCACCCCTTGTTTAGACAGGCGTTGTTAGACACGCTCAAGGCCAAGCTGACAACAACAAACTGGTTAGAAGCACAGACAATCAGTGAACTTGAGCAGTTGCTGGAACAGCATGGCGACAGTGACCTGCTGCTTTTAGATCTTAACATCCCAGGTGCCCACGGTTTTAATACCCTAATCCATGTCCGTAACCATTATCCCCAGATCCCGGTCGTCGTGGTTTCTGCCTATGAAGATCATGATACCATTGCCAAGGCCATGGAATATGGCGCCGCCGGCTTTGTGCCCAAGTCGACACCTGTGGATAGCATCTTTAGCGCCATTATACAGGTACTGGCCGGTGATATCTGGCTACCCGACACTTTTCAGTCAAGCGCCGAGAGCACGGACAATTCGGACATTGCCGAACGCGTTGCCAGTCTGACCCAGCAGCAGTACCGCATCCTGATGATGTTTGCCCAGGGCATGCTGAACAAGCAGATCGCCTATGATCTGAATGTCTCTGAGGCGACCATTAAGGCACATGCCACCGCGATATTTCGCAAACTCAATGTTCGTAACAGAACCCAGGCGGTAATAGCCATCAGCCAGCTTGATGTCAGTGAAAGCGGCTTTAACGAAGACTAGTCCGGATAAACTAGCCGGTTCGCATCATTTTATCCTGGTAATAATCAATAAAATCCTCATTCACCAGGGGTTTACTGTATAAGTATCCCTGAATAAACTGGCAGTTTCTTGATTTAAGGAAGCTCGCCTGCTCCCCGGTTTCTACCCCTTCGGCAACCACTTTCAAATTCAGGCTATGGGCCATGGAAATTATCGCCTTGATCAGGGCTTCGTCCTCCGGATTGGTCGTAACATCCATAACAAAGGATCGGTCAATTTTCAGTGTCGTGATCGGGAATTTTTTCAGATAGCTAAGTGACGAATAGCCGGTACCAAAATCATCGATAGAGAGATCTATGCCTAAACTCCGGATCGCCTGTAATTGCGCCAAGGTTTCCTCATCATCGGAAATCAACAGGCTTTCCGTGATTTCCATGATAAGTTTATCTGCGGGCAAGCCGGTATCGGCCAAAATAGTTTTCGTGAGTTGAAAGATGCTTTTGCGCTGAAACTGGTGACTGGAAATGTTGACCGCAATACGGGGCGAGCGCGCAAACATCTTCTGCCAGGCCGCCGCCGCTTGGCAAGCCTGGCGTAACACCCACTCACCTATCGGGATAATCAAGCCGATATCTTCGGCCAGGGGAATAAAATCTGCCGGTGAAATAACCCCCTTGACCGGATGGTTCCAGCGGATCAGGGCCTCGGCGCTGGCAACCTCCCCGGTGCTGGCCTCAATGATCGGCTGAAAATAGACTGACAGCTCGTCATTATCAAGCGCCCGCCTAAGATCATGCTCCAGGGTTCTGCGCTGTTGTGCCTTTTCGTCCATTTCCTGGGTAAAAAACTGAAAGTGCTTGCGGCCATTCTCTTTGACCTTATACATGGCGCTATCAGCCTTGCGCAGCAAGGTTTCGGTATCCGAACCATCGTCGGGATATACCGTAATGCCTATGCTAACGGAAATAAACGCATCATGGCCCTCTAGGGTGTATGGCGCCGACACACTGTCCTGTATTTTAGTGGCGATATGCTCGATATGTTCCACCCCGGCACAATCAGGCAGCAAAACGGCAAATTCGTCCCCCCCTAACCTGGCCACTGTATCCGACTTGCGCAGGCTGGCCACTAGGCGAGTGGCAACTTCCTTCAATAACGCATCTCCCTTCGAATGCCCCAAGGTATCATTGACATGCTTAAAGCCATCCAGATCCAGAAACAGCAGTGCCAGCTTTTGTTTTTCTCTTTCCGCCCGCTTTAATGCCTGAGAAAAACGATCCGCAAACAGGTTACGGTTTGCCAGCCCGGTCAGGGTGTCAAAGTTTGCCTGAAAGTGGATCCTGACTTCGTTTTCCTTGCGTTTGGTAATATCGCTAAACAGGGAAACATAACCTTCCAACTGCCCCAATTCATCTCTTATTTCCGTGATTGCCAGCCATTCGGTATAGATTTCCCCGTCCTTACGACGATTCCATATTTCACCTTCCCAGGTGCCAGATTGCTGAATCGAGGCCTTCATCTCATCATAAAATGCTTGGTCATGGTGACCGGACGCCAGGATTGACGGGTCCTTGCCAACAACTTCATCCTGGTTATAGCCGGTGATGATGCTAAAGGCATTATTTACCATCTGAATCTTGTTATCGGCATCCGTAACCATCACGGCCTCTGTCGCACACTTGAACACTGTGGATGCCAGTCTCAGCTGCTTTTCATCCTGTTTGAGTTTGGATATGTCTTCCTTAAGGGCAATAAAATGAGTGATCTCATTTTTGATATTGCGCACAGGCCCAATCGTAGCCCTTTCCCAATACATATCGCCATTCTTGCGGGTATTATGAAACTCACCCACCCAGATGTTGCCCTGGTTAATGGTTTGCCAAAGCTGCTGGTATTCCTCTGGGCTGGTTTTGCCCGACTTTAAAATGTTGGGCTTCTTACCCAGCACCTCTTCGGCAAAATACCCCGAGCTATATTCAAACTGTTTGTTGACATAGTCGATATTCCCAAGGGTATCGGTACGAACAACGGCGACCGGGCTCTGCTCGACAATTTGCGAAAGCTTGTAATTAACCTCTTCCGCCTTTCTCTTTTTCGCCAGCAGATAGCTTAACACCAGTATCACAATGATCAGAATGCCGATACCCGCTGCCAATACCATGACCAGCTGCCTGCTTTTATCCTGTATATCAATAACCTGCCTGTCTACCATGTCTTCCAGGCTCGACTGGTAATGCCAGAGTTCCTCTTGTAGTTCCCGCTCGGGTGAAATATCCCGGATAATGGAATAGAGCAGGGTTTTGCCATGGTATTGGATAGGGCTGGACGTGACTTCAACGGTTTTTATATCGCCATTGGCCAGTTGATGACGAAAAATAAAAAAGTTGCGGTTTTCAGACTTGGCCAGCTCCCTTTCCTCAGCCACCTGCTGGGGAGTGAGCATATTGATGTCCTGAATAGACATGGCACGCAAGGAAGCACGGGAGTAGCCGTAAAATTTGGCCGCGGCGCTATTGGCATCGACAAGTCTTCCAGTACCGGGATCGATCAAAAGCATCACGGAACCATGACGCTCAAATGCGGTATTAAAATCAGGCGCTGAACTTGCCGAGAATGACACCATAGACACCACTAGTACCAGCCATAGCAGGAAACACCTGTTCAGCATATAGACGCCTCTTTGATTCAACACCACTACCAATCCAAGCTTAAACTAATATGCCAGTTTCGCAATTCTGTCAAAATTAAAGCCGAGCATAATTAAAGCGTGTTGGTTATTCTAGCCACGGATAATAAAGATTACCTTGATCGTTATCATACAAGCATTTTTTTGCGACACTATACGTCACTAAAAAACTAGCAGCTATTCCAAATACTTGGCCTGTAATTTCTTCGCCAGCATGGCACTCATCATGGCCCTAAGTGCGCCAGGTTTCACCAGCTTGCGCATAAAGCCGACATCGGCATTTTCTGCCTTTTCTTCAATATCAGAGTCTGTGGTTGCCGTGATCAAGATCGCCGGCAGATAGTGGTTGCAACTGGCACGTAAATCGGCAATCAGGGTTAAGCCATCGGCCTGATGGTCCAATTGATAGTCCACCAAGAGAATATCGATATCATTTTTATGATCCTGGAATGTTTGCTTAGCACTTTGCTCGGAATCCGCCGCCAGTACATTACATTGCCAGGTGGCCAATAGCTCGACCATACCGCTAAGCACGTCAGGATCATTATCGATACAAAGCACGGTAACCCCTTTAAAGCCAACATTTATCGCCGGTATTTCTATTTTGGGTTTAAGCTCCGCCTGTGCCTTTTCCAGGTAAAGAGAAAACTTGCAGCCCTGATCTTCTTTGGATTTTAATGCCAGTTTATGGCCCAAAATCTGACTCAGGCTTTGGGTAATATTCAGGCCCAATCCCAGACCACGACCCGACTGGGCACTGGCAGTATCCAACTGGGTAAACTGTTCAAACACCATCAGCTGCTTAGACTCGGGAATCCCCGGGCCGTTATCCATCACCTGAATGGAGATTTGATCTTCAACCTTCCTTGCCACCAGCATCACCTTACCCGGGCTGGCATAACGAAAGGCGTTACCGATCAGGTTTTGTAAGATACGACGCAACAAGTTTCTATCTGAGTTTACCCAGACATTGGTTGCCACCACCCTGAAATTGACCTCCTGTTCCTGGGCCGAAACCGAAAACTCCTGGGCCAGGCTATCAAACAAATCATTCAGGGCAAAACGTTCAAAGTGCGGCTTAATGTTGCCACTTTCGATCCTGGCGATTTCACTCAAGTCGGCCAGGAGTTCGCTGGCTACCCTAAGGGAATGGTCAATATTCTGCACCTGCCTTTGCTGGACCTCATTGAGGTTGTTCTGATCCGACAGCGCCGAGGTAAATAAGCGGGCCGCCTCCAGTGGTTGCATTAAATCATGGCTACAGGCCTTGAGATACAGGCTTTTCTTGCTATGCGCATGCTCCGCTTTTTCCCTGGCAATGGCCAGTGCCTCATTGGTTTGTTCAAGTTTTTGCGTACGCTCCTGCACCCGGGTTTCCAGATCCAGGTTGGCTTCCTTTAATACCTGTTCGGCCTGGCGATAGGCGGTGATATCGGAAAACAGCATCACAAAGCCACCGCCGGGCAGGGGATTACCCTCGATACGAATGGCCTGGCCGTTATGATGCTGACGTTCAGAACTATGGGGACTGCCATTGCGCAAATAGCGCAGGCGCTTGTTTACCTGTTCACCGACATCCCCCGAGCCACACAGGCCTCGCTCGGCATTATAGCGGATCAGGCTTTCTATCGGGCTACCGACATAGACCAGCTCTTTCGGGTAATTAAAGAGATCCAGGTACTTCTTATTCCAGGCCACCAGCTTTAAGTGCTCGTCAACAATGGATATGCCTTCACTGGCATTTTCAATGGCGCTATGCAACAAGGTTTGACTAAATTGCTGGCGCTGGTGCGAAGCATCCTCCACCATGACCGCCAGCTCATCCAACGCAATATCCCTACCCTCCAAAGCAGAGGACAAAACTAAGCGAGCAGAGGAAGCCCCCATAACACTGGCCAAAGTATTTTCCGTGTGTTGCAGCAATAACTGATTGTAATTGCCGTTGCCCACTTCCTTTTTATCCGTCGATAGCTGAAAAGCGGTAAAGCTAATTCTCGCCTTGTCTTCCCCGACAAAACGCGACACCAGCAGCTCAAGCTCCTCGGCGTTAATATGGCGCTTTTTCTGGGTGCTCAACAAGTTGGGAGGTTGCCATTCCAAAAACAATGATGCCTGCACCCTTTCCTGAACACTTTGCCTAGTGATCTGTGACATGGCCCACATGGCAAAGACATTGGCGCTCAAACTCAGCAGGGTCGCCAGGGTGTTGGCCGGCATCAGGACATTTTCAAAAGGCTGGGGATAAAAGCCGAACTGAGGTAAGAAATTCAGCATCAACCAGAGCATAAAGCCGATAAGGATGCCACCATATACCCCGGTCAGGCTTGCCCTACGCCAGTAAAACGCCGCTATCAGAGCCGGGGTCAACTGGGCAAAGGCACCAAAGGCAATTTCTCCTAAAGATGCCAGGGTATCGGCCGGAGCAATTAAAAACACGCCATAACCCAGCATGATCACCAGGAGCACCAGGGCCTTGCGAATATTCAGCAGCCTAAGCCTGAAATTATCATATTCTGTGTGTTGGGTCTTATTTGAGCGAAATAGCATGGGAAAGACGATTTCATTGCTAAGCATGGTAGTTAAAGCAATTGAGGAAATGATCACCATGGAGCTGGCCGCCGATATCGCCCCCAGGAAAGAAAACAGGGTTAACCAGGAATTTTCCTGGTACCAGGGCAAAAACAGCACATAGGCATCCGAGGGGACACTATCCCCCAGTAATAGATCCCCCGCCAGGCCCAGCGGCGCGGCAAACACCATAAACACCAGAATATACAAGGGGAAAACCCTGCGGCTGAGCCAGGTATCCCTTTCATCCTTTAACTCCACTACCATGACCTGGAACTGGCGCGGCAAGGACAGAAACGCCGCCATCACTATCACCAGCATGGCCGCCAAACCGGTAATATTCGGCAGGTTCAGTTGCTGATCCAGTTTGACGTTGGCATTGGATTGCTGCCAGATATCCATGGGCGAATCAAAGAGCACAAAGGTGACAAAGAGGCCTACCGCTAAAAAAGCGACCAGCTTGACCAGGGATTCAAAGGCGATGGCCAGCATCACCCCCGGATGGCGCTCGGTAACATCTATATTGCGGATACCAAACACTATGGTAAAGCCCGCCAAGACCAGGCTCACTACCAGGCCAAAACGCCAGGTCACCAGAGTTTGCTCCGCCTGCAACTGCTGGAACGAATAGACAATCGCCTTCAATTGCAAAGCGATATAGGGCATGGTGCCGATCAGGGCGACCAGAGTCACCATGATGGCCAGATTGTGTGACTTGCCAAAGCGAGCGGCCAGCAAATCGGCAATAGAGGTCAGGTTGAGCTTTAAACTGACGCGAATAATACGCTGGATAAAGGGCCAGGCAAAAACAAAAAGCAATATAGGCCCTAAATAGATAGGGATATGGGAAAGCAGGTTAGTCGCCGCCTGACCGGCCGTGCCTAAAAAGCTCCAGGAAGTACAATAGACACCAAGGGTGAGGGCATAAATGATGGCCTGGCTTTTCTTAACCAGCTTGTGCCGGTATTTATCTCCCAAATAGGCAATTATAAACAATAGACCTATATAACCTAAACTTAGAGTTACTAATTGCCAGTTGGGAAACATACTCGCTCGCTAATCGGTTAAAACTTATTTAGTGGTTTGGGTATAAAACTCAGCAAAATACTTACCGCCTTTTATCTCAATAATTAAACGCAATTTGTAGCTATCGCCTTTATTAGCGACCAAGCTGCCAAGCGGCGTTTCCCGCTTCCAATAATAAGGACTGTCTTTCATCCCCAATTGAAAATGGGTTGGATTATTTTCTTTATCCACCAAAAATAAGGTGGCGGTATCCAGGGGATAGGTAGAATTAACCGTGGTAATGCCACGCTCATCCATCACATTAACTTCAAATTCACCTGATTTAAGAATACATTTTTGATTGGTGACATCACAGTGTCCAAAAGGAATTAACTCAAAGATTTTCGTTTTGCTTGCCTGATGTTCCATGTACATATCAGATAATACATACCCTAATAAAATTAAGATTGGCGCGACAAAAATGGCTACTTTGGTATGACGATTCATATGATTTCCTATCGTTCTATCAGGCTCTAAACCTTTATATTATCTTTCTTAACTTGCTCTATTATAAACAGGTTAAGCAAAATAATATGTGGTGATTTTGCTAGGGGCTGTTGCTCTTTATTCATATTTTCTGCAATAGGCTATTTTTGATGCTAGCAAAGCAGAATGAACGCCGTTTGGTTATTCCAAATAAGTGACATTCTAATGCTGCTAGCGTTAAAAATAGCCATTGCCCACAGGGCTGAGGCTAAAATCGCCTTACTCTACGTTGAAAATTGCTGATTTAGATGACTAAATGACACAATTTCCGCCTTGATTAAGGCGATTTTATCTCTCAGCAGAATTATTGAACAAAGATCAACAGTCCCTAGAGAAAATAAAGGCTCCGGTTCGCAAGAAACGGAGCCTTTTTATACTAACGCTATATTAATTGCATGCTAGAAAAATTCAATTAATGCGCATGAGCTTCTTCAATTTCACCATGCGGTGTACGGAAGTTGGTAACCAGTTCTTGAATATGAGTTGGTGCTGGACCAGTTACTTTCAATACGATAAAGGCTACCGCAAAGTTAACCAGCGCCCCTACTGAACCAAAGGCATTTGGAGAAATACCCATGAACCAGTTAGGTTCCATGCCACCCAGGAATGAAGTACCAGGAATAAACATGATACCTTTATGCTGGAATACATACAGCATGGTGACACCTATACCCGCACACATACCCGCTATCGCCGCTTTGCTACTCATTCTCTTAGAGAATATCCCCATCATTAATGCCGGGAAGATGGACGATGCCGCCAAACCAAAGGCCAGTGCCACCGTTCCCGCCGCAAATCCGGGCGGATTCAGCCCCAGATAACCGGCAAACAAGATAGACAGGGTCATCACTATTCGACTTGCCAGCAACTCATTTTTCTCGGACATATCCGGTATCAAGACCCCTTTCATCAAGTCATGGGATACCGCGGACGAAATTGCCAATAATAAGCCCGCCGCCGTCGAGAGTGCCGCGGCCAGGCCACCGGCAGCAACCAAGGCAATCACCCAGTTAGGCAGGTTAGCGATAGACGGATTAGCCAGTACCATGATGTCACGGTCAACTTTTACCATTTCATTGGTGGCTTTATCGGCAGAGTATTGAATTTTGCCGTCGCCGTTTTTATCTTCAAATTTCAACAGGCCCGTGTTTTCCCAGTCTTTGAACCACTGCGGACGTTCATCATAAACCAGGTTTTCACCGGCAGCCGGCTCTATGGTATTGATCAGGTTGAAACGCGCCATGGCACCAACGGCTGGAGCCACAGTATATAACAAGGCAATAAATACCAAGGCATAGCCTGCCGACTGACGTGCCGCTTTAACGCTAGGCACAGTAAAGAAACGCATAATAACATGAGGCAAGCCTGCAGTACCTATCATTAACGACAGGGTATAAGCGAACATCTCAACACCACCTAAACTAGCCGTGGTATATTCCTTAAAGCCGAGATCGGATACCACTTGATCTATCTTATCCAGTAAGTAAACGCCACTGCCATCGGCAAGCGTAGAGCCTAAACCTAATTGAGGTATAGGGTTACCGGTAAGTTGTAGAGAAATAAAGATCGCCGGGATTGTATATGCGGTGATCAGCACTACATACTGTGCAATTTGCGTATAGGTAATACCTTTCATACCCCCCAGTGTCGCATAGACAAATACCACACCCATACCTATGTATAGACCCATATCATAGTCCACTTCCAGGAAGCGAGAGAAGGCTACACCCACACCTTTCATTTGACCTATGATGTAAGTTACAGACGCAATAATCAAACAAACAACCGCTACGATACGTGCTGTTTTAGAGTAAAAGCGATCGCCGATAAACTCAGGGACGGTAAACTTACCATGCTTACGCATATAAGGCGCCAGACACATGGCCAGTAGCACATAGCCACCGGTCCAACCCATCAGGAATACGGAACCTCCATAGCCCAGGAAGGCAATCAAGCCAGCCATGGAAATAAAGGAGGCCGCACTCATCCAGTCGGCACCAATGGCCATACCGTTTTGAAGTGGGGTAATACCGCCACCAGCGGCATAGAATTCACTGGTAGAGCCGGCTCGAGCCCACCACGCCAGGAAGAAATATAATCCGAAGGTGCCGCCAACGGCGATCCAAGTATAGAGTTTTAACTCATCCATTACTGATCCTCCACATCATATTTCTTGTCCAGCTGGTTCATTTTGGCTGAATACCAAAAGATCAAGCCAACAAAGGTGTATATCGACCCTTGCTGTGCAAACCAGAAACCAAGTTTATAACCGCCAATGCGAATCGCATTTAACGGCTCTACCAATAACAAACCAAAGCCAAATGACACTACAAACCAGATAGCCAGGCATATCAATATTAGGCGCAGATTTTCCTGCCAATATGTATTTTCACCTTCCACAAGTTCTCTCCTCAAAGTAAGCGTTTTTTATTGTTATACGCCTGTTTTTCGTCGTTTTAATAAAAGAGAAGATTGAATATTGATTACTGTTGCTTTCCCCAAGTCAGATGAAAAAATAATCAATACACAAGCTAATCTGTAGTAAACACTAGCAAGCTTTTTTTAATGGTTATATTAAACTTTAGTCTAGATCGGCCAGTTATCGGTTGACTTAAATTGCCGCTATCCCCTTAATATACCCTTGAGAATTAACGGTTATTTTGATTGGGAGAAAGGCGATGGATGCGGCACTTGCCGAAATTTTTACCTTTGTTCAAGGGATCCCGCCCTTTGATGATTTGCCGGTTTCTGTCGTGGAAAGTATCGTCAGTGAAATCAATATCTGCTATGTCCGTAGAGATGAAACCCTGCCGCCAAAAGAGATCAAAGACAATCGCCTTTATATCTTAAGAAAGGGGGCTTTGACTTATCTGGCTCCCGACAAAGAGCTGCTGGGTAAATATGGAGAAGGGGACCTTTGCACGGTATTTTGTCAGCCGCAAAAGGATGAAGACACAATCAGTGTTCACACGGATGAAGATACCCTGCTCTACAGTATTCCCTACCAAAAACTTGCGGAAATCGTCAAGGACCATCCGGACACCATAGAATTTTTCCTGCATTCTTCTGCCGAACGACTCAACAAGAAAATGACTCTGGTCAATGAAGACGCCCTGGTTAACTCAAGCCTGTCCAACACTTCGGTCGCCGACTTTTACCACTCGCCGGTCGCTACCATTTCTGCCAAGGAAAGCATCCAGGAAGCCGCCATCCAAATGACAGAACTTGGCTATTCCTGCCTGGTGGTAACGGATAAAGAAGGGCATATTGGCATAGTCACGGACAAGGATATCAGGCGCCGCTGTGTTGCCGCCGGTTTATCGCCCCAGGAAAGCGTCAGTGAAATCATGACCCGGGATATGACCACACTGGATATCAAAAGCAGCGCCTTTGATGCATTGATCACCATGACCAGCAAGCATATTCACCACTTGCCTATTACCCAGCATGGCGAGCTGGCCGGGATAGTAACGGTAACGGATCTGATGAATCACGAAGGCCATAACGCCGTCAACTTCACCAGTATTATCCACAAGGCCAGCACCATAAACGAGTTGGCACAGATCAGCCGGCTTTTGCCTAAGCTGCAAATCCGCATGGCCAAGCTGGGCACCACGGCCGATCATGTTGCCAAGAGTATCAGTGCCATCACCATGGCCTTTACCATACGCCTGATCGAAATGGCAGAAAATTTACTGGGGCCAGCCCCCGTTCCTTATGCCTGGCTAGCCGCCGGTTCCCAGGCCAGGCAGGAACAATTGGCGCATTCAGATCAGGACAATGCCCTGATCATTTCCGATGATATGAAGCCAGAGCACGGCTTCTGGTTCCATGATTTTACCACCTTTGTCAGTGATGGCCTGGCCGCCTGTGGCTTTATCTACTGCCCGGGAGATGTGATGGCCACCAATTCCAAGTGGCGTCAGCCCCAGTCGGTATGGAGCCGCTACTTCGATCAATGGGTTAACACCCCGGAGCCCAAGGCCCTGATGCACTGCAGCATCTTTTTTGACTTGGAAACCGTGCACGGTGATCCAAGCCTATTGGAAACAGTCAGGCAAAAAATGCTGAGAAAGACCCAGAAAAGTACGCTGTTTATCGCCCACCTGACCCGAAATGCCCTGAACCTCAGGCCACCTTTGGGCTTTTTCCGCGACTTTGTCTTGATCCAGAACGGCAAACACAAGGCGACGCTGGATTTAAAACATAACGGCATCGCCCCCATAGTCGACCTGGCGCGCATCTATGCCCTGTCGGAAGGCATATCGGCGGTGAACACGGTAGAAAGGCTGCAACAGGCGGCCGGCACCAAATCATTGACCAGGTCTTCTGCCGCCAATCTAATCGACGCCTTTGAGTTCCTCTGCATGTTGCGCATGGAACACCAGGCGCGCAAGTTACAGGAGAAGAAAAAACCGGATAATTACCTGTCACCTAAAGAAATCTCAAGGCTGGAACGAGAGCACCTAAAAGATGCCTTTAAGGTGATAAAAACCATGCAAGACAGTCGCCAATCGACTTATTGAGGTGGCAGCTATGACTAACCTTAACCAAGCCCTCACCTGGCGGCTATTATGATCAATAAGCTTTTGTTTTGGTTAAACGGCTATGAGGTCAGGCGTAAACGGCTTTTAGACAAGGTCCCGGAAGGCCCGTTAAGAGAGTTTTTGTCCGTGCCCTTTCCCACACCGGAAACCCTGATTGAAGATACGCCCATCTTGTCGGTAGATTTTGAAACCACGGGCCTGCATGCGATAAATGACAAACTGCTCAGCGTTGGCTGTGTAAGTCTTGAACAAGGACAGATCAAGCTCCCCACCTGCTATCACCAGGTGATAAGGAGCAAAGGAGAGCTCAAGGCCAGCAATGTGGTTATCCACCAGATCACAGATGATATCAAGGAACGGGGAGCTCAGCTGGCAAAAGTTGTCGAAGCCTTGCTGGCAGCCCTTGCCGGCAAGGTGATGCTGGTGCATTTTGGCCGGATTGAAAAACAATTCCTCGCCCAGGCCTGCATCGAGCTCTATGGCATGGCCCCCGTCTACCCCATGATAGATACCCTGGCACTGGCCAAGCGTCGCTTCGACAAAAGCGACACCCCATACGATCCATCGGAACTTAGATTGTCCAACCTAAGAGATCGCTACCAGCTGCCACGCCACTATGCCCATAATGCCCTGAGTGATGCCGTGGCTACCGCAGAACTCCTGCTTGCCCTGATCCACCACAAAAGGCGAAAACATCCGGCCAGGCTACAGGATTTCCTGCTCTAGCTTTAAACCATATCAGTAAAACTAGTCGCTTTTTAGCGGCACCAGCAATACAGGCTTTTTACTTCTGTTAACCACCTTGTCAGCAACCGAACCGATAAACAGGTTATCCAGTACACCGTGGGCATGGCTGCCCATCACGATCAGATCCGCCTCCTTTTTATCTGCTATCTTGAGGATAGTTTCGGCCGGCGAACCTTCGACTATTTCTGGATCCGGCTTGCCGCCAGGGAATTCTTCCCCTTGCAGCTCTTCCTGGCAAAACTTGTCAATTCTCTCATGCGCCTTGTTGCGCAGTTCCTCAACAGACTCCTGATACAGCTCCTCTATGGTGCCGGTTGGCATATAGGCATTAATAATGGAGACGGTATTGGCATTTAACGGCTCTATCACGTAAAGAAAAATAATCTTGGCATCATGCTGCTTGGCCAGGTTAACCGCCATGCGAAAGGCCGGACGCGTATACTTGCCGAAATCCGTCGCATATAAAATGGTTTTAATATCACTCATAAGGGTACCTTTATTGTTTAGTTAAATACGCTATCTGCCAAAACCACACGTAATCTGGCCAAAAGGTTACTTTCCTCAATTAAGCCAGCGCCTGCTCTTTTTTCAGCATGGCAAACAACTCGTCTTTTAAATGGAGCCGCTTAAGTTTTTGCTGCTCCACATACTCATCAGAAGGGGTCTCCACTCCCTGCTCGATTCGATTTACCTCATGATCCAACTCATGGTACTCCCTGAACAGGCGGGCAAAATGGGCGTTGCACATTTTCAGCTGTCGGATTTCATCGTGAAACTCCGGAAATTCACTGTGTAGGTCATGCTTTTCGATTGTCATTTTTTTCTCCTTTACTAACAGGAGTATGAGCATCTCTCTTACCTGGGCTAACGAGATAAACAACTCAACATCCTTTAACTTTCAGCCTACTCCTATGGTTTTTTTTCTACTTGATCTGGCGCATATTTTTTTTCGATTAAATCCCTTTTTCAGTTGAATTTTTAATCTGTATCAAGTGATTTATTTTGAGCTGAATTGGCGAAGGAAAATGAAGACCGTCTATCCCCAAAAAGCCGCTAATTAGTTCAACCACCAATATTTATCCAGATTATCTTGATGATAAAAACCATAAATGAGCCTATATAACTTAAAACTTTTAAGTATTTGATATAAAAATAAATACTATAAATTTCCAATCCTGGTCTATGCTTTATAGCGCAGCAAGTATTTAGCGAAATCAACAAGTCTTAGACTTAGGTCTAATTCCATATGGAACATTTGTTAACTATTTTAATAGCTAATTCCAATAAGTATTATGTTGCTGTCAATTACAACAGCGGAGAGATTATCAAATGAATGATGCAGCCAAACCTGACATTTTTTACCCAAGCGACGAAGTCGTACAACAAGCAAATGTTAGCGACTATGAAGCCATGTACAACTATTCAGTCAATGACCGTGAAGGTTTTTGGGCTGAACAGGCGGAAACCTTGAGCTGGTATAAAAAGTGGGACTCTGTATTAGATGAAAGCAATGCCCCTTTTTATAAGTGGTTTGATGGCGGTGAAATCAATATAGTGCACAACGCCGTCGACCGTCACCTGGAGAATGCCAACCGTAACAAGATGGCCATTATCTGGGAAGGTGAAAATGGCCAGGTACGTAACTTCTCCTATAATGGTCTAAACCGTGAGGTATGCCAATTCGCCAATGTCCTGAAAAGCATGGGCGTGGAAAAAGGTGATATTGTTACCATCTATATGCCGCAAATTCCCGAACTGGTATTTGCCATGCTCGCCTGTGCCAAGATAGGTGCCATTCACTCCGTTGTCTATGGTGGTTTTAGTACCGAAGCTTTGGCATCCCGTATTGATGATGCCCAGTCTCGTGTACTGATTACCGCAGATGGTGGTTGGCGCCGTGGTAAGCAGGTTGACTTAAAATCCATTGCCAACGATGCCATGCAACGCTCACCGTCTATTGAAGTCTGTATTTGTGTCAAGAACAACGAGCTTGATGTGGAAATGGAACCGGCCCGCGATTTCTGGTTACATGACTTAAAGGCGCTGCCAATCGCCAGCTCCAAGTGTGATACCGAACAAACATCCGCCGAAGATCCCCTGTTTATCCTATACACATCAGGTACCACGGGTAAGCCTAAGGGCATGCTGCATACTCATGGCGGTTACTCGGTTTACACCTCAACCACACATCGCATGGCATTTGATATCAAGCCACAAGATCGCTGGTGGTGCGCCGCCGATCCAGGCTGGATCACGGGACACAGTTATATAGTTTACGGACCCTTGATCAATGGTGCCACCATAATGCTATATGAGGGGGCTCCTAACTATCCTTATCCGAACCGTTGGTGGCAAATCATTGAAAACTATGGCATCAACATTCTTTATACCTCGCCAACCGCTATCCGGGGCCTGATGCGCTTCGGTGACCGCTGGCCAGCCAAGCACGATCTGTCCAGCCTGCGTCTGCTTGGTAGTGTCGGCGAACCTATCAATCCGGAAGCATGGCGCTGGTACCACCATGTCATCGGTCAAGACAAGTGCCCGATCATAGATACCTGGTGGCAAACGGAAACCGGTGGTTTCATGATCTGTCCGTTGCCTGTCACGCCATTGAAGCCAGGCTCTGCAACCAAGCCATTCTTTGGTAATGAAATGGGTATTGTTGATGACGATGGCAAGGAAGTAGCAGCCAATGAAGAAGGCAAGCTGATCGTTAAAAATCCTTGGCCCGGTATGGCTCGCACCATATTCAAGGATGATGAACGCTATAAAGATCTTTACTGGAGCCAGCAGGAAGACGGCAGCTGGCGTTACCTGGCCGGAGACAGTGCCAAGATAGACGAAGACGGCTATATCTGGGTGATCGGTCGTATGGATGAAGTATTGAAAGTCAGTGGTTATCGCCTAGGCACGGCAGAGATTGAAAGTGCCCTGGTTAGCCATCCAAAAGTCAGTGAAGCGGCCGCCGTTGGCCTACCACACGAGCTGAAAGGTAATGCCATTCATACCTATGTCATTCTACAGGCGGGCCAAGTCGGTGACAAAGACCTTGAACAGGAGCTGCGCGCTCATGTTGGTAACGAAATGGGTAAGATTGCCATGCCAGAGTGTGTCGAGTTTGTCGACGCACTACCGAAAACCCGTTCCGGCAAGATCATGCGCCGTGTCTTAAAGGCACGTGCACTGGGCCAGGATGAAGGAGACCTGAGTACGCTGGAAGAATAATAGCTAACAAAATAACAATAATAATAAAAACTTAATCATAAAACGGGGTCGTATCAGGCCCCGCATAAAAATGATAATTAACGGCCATAAGAATATATGGGTAGTAGTTCTGCGGCTAAAAAACAATAATGGGGATAATACAATGTTTAACAACAAAAGGCTTTTATTGGCCAGTGGCTTATTGGTTTTAGCAGGCTCAGCACATGCAGGCTACGAAATTAAACTCACGGACAAAGATACCATCACCTTCGGTGGTTATATCAAAGGTGACGTTCGTTATATCAATGGTGACGTTACCTCTCCCGTCACTGATAATAATTACTGGATTGGTCATGCCGCCGAAGGCGATATCGAACAAGTAGAATTTTCCGTAAGAGAAACGCGTTTTAACACCAAGTATACTCACGGTGAAGTGACCGGCTTTATCGAAATGGATTTTTATAGCAACACGGGTAACGAAATCATTTCCAACTCTACCAACCCTAGAATTCGCCATGCATTTATCAAATACCAAAACTGGACAGTTGGTCAAACCTGGTCAACGTTTGTTAACACTTCTGCACTGGCGGAAGCCGCAGATTTTGGTGGTCCACTAAACGCTGCAGCCTTTATCCGACAAGGCCAGGTTCGCTATACCCATGGCGGCTTTCAGGTCGCGATAGAAAATCCTGAATCTGACAAGGGCGATCCAAGCCAGGATTCAGTACCAGATGTTATCGCCAAATATACCTTTAAAGGTGACTGGGGTAATGTTTCCGTTGCCGGACTGGCACGCCAGTTAAACACAGTAGGTGGAAATTCAGAGTCTGCCTTTGGCTACGGTATTGCCGGTCGCATTAAAGTGGGTGCGCAAGACGATTTTCGTTTCCAGCTTCACGGCGGAGAAACTGGCCGCTATGTTGGTGTTGTTGCAGCTCGTGACCTGGTTGGTGAAGAAGTGGAAGAAACCACATCCTTTAGTGTCGCCTATCGACATTTCTGGACAGAAGGAGTGCGCAGCACAGTATTCTACGGTAGCACGGAAGCAGATGTTGCTGACACCAAGCGCGTGCACTGGGGCGTAAACCTGTTTAAGAACTATACCCCTAAACTGTCACTTGGTGTTGAGTTTGGTAACTTCAAGATGGATGAAATTGACAAAGACTCAGATTACCTGCAATTTTCAGCCAAATACGTCCTTTAAGCGCGTATTGGGCAAGCTCGCTTGCGTTAGTTAACCTCTGTTGGGGTTGTTTTGGGGAAGCTCTGCTTCCCCTTTTTTATTGCCTGTACAATTCCAGGGTATAATACACTCTCAATACACTGGAATTTTACAGTAAACATGAACTTTCTCGCCCATAGCTTTTTCGCCAATAGCAACTCCCATTCACTGGTGGGCAACCTATTGGGAGACTTTTGCAAGGGCCTGGATCAAGCAAGCCTTGATGCCAAAGTCCGGGCGGGGTTACTCAACCACAGGGCAATAGACAGGTATACGGACCATCACCCCCTGATACGAGAGGCCAAGCTGGTATTTTCCAAGCCACGCCGGCGCTTTGCCGGTATAGTACTGGACGTATTGTTTGATCATTACCTGATCAGGCACTGGGCCAGTTTCAGCGATCGGGAATTCACGGAATTTAAACAAAATACCTACGAGTTGCTGTCAAATAGCCATGGGTTGATGCCAGCCAAGATGGCTCTCACCATGGAGAGTGTAGTCGCAAAAGACTGGTTTTCCGGATACCAAACACTGGAGGGGGTAGGTTTTGCCCTGGATCGCATCGCCGGCCGTATTCGCTTTGAAAACCAGTTTGCCAACAGCATAGAAGAAATCACCCGGCATGATATGGCATTGGAACAGGTCTTTTTAGCCTTCTTTCCGCAATTGCAGCAACATGTTATCGAGCAAAACCTGGAAGCCAATCACAGCTAGATAAAGCCAAATGCACTCGCTTAGTGTCATTCACCAGACGATGCCTTGCGGATGATTTCATGGAAGTACTGCACCCCGCGCACATAGTCGTCAATCGCAATGCGCTCATCTATGCCATGAATCGCGGTCAGCAGCTGATCATCTATCTTAACCATAATAAAGCGGTAAATGGCATCCGATAACGGATAAAAATACTTGGAGTCCGTGCCCCCCTGCACCATATAAGGCGCGACCAGGATCTCGTCGTCCAGCTCACGTATGGTTTGCTCCAAAAGCCGATAACCATAACTGTCCGTTTTGGATACGGGTGACGGGTTATTTGCCATAAATACCTCCAGCTTGACCCTGGGATCATCAATCACCTGCTTGACATAGTCAGCAACGCCCTCGGCCGTCTGGCCCGGCATAATGCGGAAGTTTACCACTGCCGTAGACTTGGTGGGCAAGATATTGGACTTACTGCTGCCACTAAGCATGGTCACTGCCGTGGTGGTGCGGATACTGGCCGCGGTTTTCGGCTTGGCCAGCATGGTATTTTCAATCACAGAGCCCAGCAGCCACTGGTTCGCCATGGCCAGACGCGATTTAAAATCGGCATAATGACCTATCTTGTCGAAGGTCATATTGGTAAAGCGGATATCGGTGGGAAACTTGTTTGCTTCCAGATTCACTATCGCCTGGGCCAGTATGCCAGGGCCAGTGTTTTCAGGTGGCTGTGAAGAATGACCGCCCGCTTGCTCCACCACCAGGCGAATATTGACAAAGCCTTTCTCGGCAATGCCGATAATGGCCACCTTATGTTCAAAGCCCGGCATCATGCCCTGCTCAAGAATCACGCCGCCTTCATCCAGGACAAATTCAAAGCTGACTCCCTGCTCCTGAAAATACCTGGCTATATGGGCCGCCCCCTGTTTACCACCGACTTCCTCGTCATGGCCAAAGGCAAAATAAATAGTACGTTCAAACGCTTGCCCCTGCACCAGCGTTAGCTCCATCGCCTCCATCAGCGCCATAACGGTCGACTTGTCATCTATGGCGCCGCGGCCCCAGATCATGCCATCGGCAACCTGACCACTATAGGGTGCATAACGCCATTGCTGGGCCGTGATCTCATCGACGGACACCACATCCATATGCCCCATCAGCAATACGGGTTTTAAGTCAGGGTTAACACCGGGAAATTTAAAAACCAGGCTATAGTCATTAATCCGGTTAAGCTCGGCACTTTCATGAACTCTAGGGAAGTTATTCCGTAAAAACTGGTGAAAGTCCAGAAAAGGCTGGGGATCGACCTCGTCCGGATCATCCTTGGAAACGGTCGGGATCTGTATGGCTGCCGACAGACGCTGCACTAGCGCCGCTTCATCCACCACTACGGGAGACAAGCCAGCGCTCGGCCGATATTGCACATCCTGATAGACACTGGCTGCCCGCCACAGGCTAATACCGGCAACAATCAGGATCAGGGTTAATAAGGCGCTTATTATTGTTTTCATTGGCTTATTCTTTCACTAATGGGTGCTAAAGCCAGCATAGCAGATATCAAGTTTTATAAAACTTATACTAGGACAGATTAGCCTTCTTAAAATACATAACAAAAGTAAGCAAAAATTAAACATGCAGCTTAGAGGCCAAAATCAGCCATCTCAATCTAGGTTTAACGAATTCAAAACACTGGTGTGTCAAACTTAGAAAGACCCTATTTCCACTAATGTAAATTGTACTAACCAAGTTAGTTATTTCCGTCCCCTGATGACTTTAAGTCATTTACAAACAAGTGCGGCATTAAAAATTCATGGTTTCGTAAGTTCTAAACAAGTATGTTAAGTTTTTCATAAGGCACTTTAGAGAATTTAAGGTATGTTTTTCAGCGCTCACGGAAATGTTGACTTTATGATTAGCAACTCCTGTGTCATTAACTCTCCCAAGGAAAGCTTTAATAAAGAAGGAATAGGTATTTTATTCAATAGTATTTTTAGCCAGGTAAAAAAGGATAATTTAACGACTTGGACCTTAATAGAATTATTACGAGAGGACGCATTCGCCACCCCGGAGGCAATGGATGAACTAGTAAAAAACTATGAAAGAGCCGTTGTTTTGGGTTGTATAAAGTTCAGTGCGGTTTGTTCGAATTGCCTCCAAGAAGACTTTCTAACCCAGGTTGCTAACCGGGCCAATATCAAGCTCTCGTTTTATCAAACTGCAAATGAAGCCTATTCCGCCAATCAAGAGTTTTTATCAACCTAGCTTGGTTTCAAAGAGATTATAATCCTCGATAGTTTTGACTCTTCAACTAAATCGGCTATCTGGCCATTAAAGACCTTGCAAAAACTATAGCTTTTTAGATTTCTACAAATGTGCCTAGAAACACGTCCTAATCTGATCATTAATGTTACTATGCAGTTATTCGGTTTAACTTACCTATGATTAGGCCAATACTTTTATTAAGCTATGGATCATAACTACTTTGTTATTGCCAAAATTACCCATATCCTTGCCGTTGTTCTCTGGATAGGCGGCGTAGGTTTTGTGACCATGGTACTAATTCCTGCGCTGAGGAAAACCCAGTCGGCCGAAAAGCGTTTACATTTATTTGAAACCCTGGAAGGCAAGTTCAGCTTTCAGGCCAAGTTCACCACCTTGCTTGCGGGCCTAGCTGCTTAACTAGAAAGAGAGCTTGGCACTATTTTGATTGATGGACATAGGCACCGTTCCAGTTTTCATCCGGTGGTGTTTTCAACATCTGCCGGATACGCTCCCGGTAGAGCAGGATAATGGTCTGATTAAAGAAACCATCCGCCAATTGCTCCAGGAGTGCTTCGGCCTGATTAAACTGACGGCTAAAGTAGAGTTCCATCATTTGATTAAACTGTTGGCAGGATTCCATCAGCTCTGGCTGCAAATGTAAGTTAAGCGGGCAGAATATGGTGACAGGTTGTAATTTGCCCTTAACCTTGACCTTATCAACCAGTAAAAAAGCGACCTCAGTTAAGAATTCCGAAGACTCGGCCTCAAGGGTATGCTTGCTTTCTTCGCCCAGTAGAATATCGACGCCATAGAATTTGGTTAACCCTTCCAGCCTGGAGCCGAGATTGACGGCGTCGCCAAGCACGGTATAGCTAAGGCGGTATTTCGAGCCCATATCACCAACATTCATCTCACCGCTATTGATGCCTATGCCTATCTTGGCCACAGGCCAGTTTTTGTCTAAAAAAGTCTTTTCCAGGCGGCGCGCCGTGGCCTGCATGGCAAAGGCGGTTTTCAGCGCATTGGTGACATGATGCTTGTCATCCAGCGGCGCGCCCCAGAATGCGATCACCATATCGCCAACATACTTATCAATCGTGCCCTTATGATTAAAGATATCTTCGGTAATGGGCGAAAAAAACTGGTTCAGCCAGCGGGTGAGCTGTTCTGGCGCCAGGGATTCGGAAATCGTGGTAAAACTGCGGATATCACAGAATAGCACAGACAGGTATTTTTTCTGACCTTCGAGATTTATCGCATCCGGCTGTTCAAGAATATCCTCGATATGGGCAGGCGGCACATATTGTTCAAATATTGCCTTGACCTGACGACGCCGGGTGTTTTCCCTTAAAAAGCCGTGGCCTATATAGTAGGTGCTTAGGCAGATAATCACCAAGAGGGTACTGGTCAGCGGCAGATCCATATAGAACTCGTGCCACATCAGCAGGTTGGCTGCCAGGGTAATCAACAGCACCAGCAGGGCAAATAGCTCGGTGGCCCTGGGGCTGAGTTTTGGCATAAGCAGGGAAAATAGCAGGCCTATGCCCATGATGAGAATTGCCACCATGCCCTGCCACCAATCGGGTCGAAATGGCTGGGTTTGAGGCGACATCAGGGCGTCAAAGACGGTGGCATGGATCTCAACTCCGGGAAAGTTCAAGGCAACCGGGGTGGTACGTAAATCGGCCAGCCCGGTGGCAGAAGAGCCGACAAAAACCACGGCCCCGTCAAACCTTTGATCCTGAATGCGCCCGGCAAGCACCTCCGCCGCCGGCGTATAGGGATAAAAATAGGCGAATTTGCGATAGGGCAGCAGTAACTGGCCCTTGTTATCTGTCGGGATCATGGCATTGCCTATTTTCACGGCGGTCAGAAAAGCCCGGCCCTCCTGCTGTTGCCAGATTAGCTCAATGGCCTCGGCCAGGCTATAGGACTGAAAGGCCGCCAGGGCCAGTGAAGGGTAAATTGTGCTATCTTGCTGCACCACCAGGGGCGAGCGGCGAATAAAACCATCACTATCCGGCACCACATTAACAAAGCCCTGACTGACGGCGTGCTCGGCGAGAACCCGGGTATTGGCAGAATAGCCCTTGAAGCTGTACAGGCGATTGTTACTAGGGTCTCCTTGATTAACCAGGCTGGGCCTAAACAGCTGGCCCTTTTGAATATCCTGCTCCTGATGAAACAGGGTCGCCAGCACCACTTCATTTTTCCTCATGGTATTGGCAAACATGGCATCGCCATCCAGTTTCGGGGCGACCTCTTGGATATCTTTAACGGTTTTTGGATCGGACACCGCCGCAAGTACTTTTGTTGCGGCATTGATTTCAGGCTCGGTAAATAGCACGTCAAAGGCGATGGTAATGGCGCCCTGCTCGGTGAGTAAACGAGTTAATTGCGCAAACTGCGTCCTGGGCCAGGGCATGCGACCAAATTCCTGCAGGCTGGCCTCATCGATATCAAGAATTTGAATATTGGCAACGCTTTCCGGCCAGGGGGGCAAATAACTAAGACGCATATCGTACAGGATACCGTCCAGGCGATTGATAACATTGTTCAGATGGGAGAAAGGGGCAAACTGCAATACCAGCACCGCCAGGGTAATAGCCAGACCTATACCCGCCTGCGACAAATACCCCTTACTCAAAAACCTCATTGCCACCCGCTAAAATCATTGACCAAAACCTTTAACACCTTCTCCGTTATCAATTGATATTGCTGGTGCCAGATAAAAAGGTGCCTCTTTCACCCACGGTATAAAACTGATTGCTATTGCCGTGATATTGGACATCAAACAAGGTAAATTCACTGGCCTGCACAGTGCTATGCCAGCTGCCGCCGCCATCTCGGCTGTAAAGGCTTATACCGTCCTGACCAACCGCAATGGCATTATTGCCACTGCCACTAACAGAAAACATATTCAGCGAGGTGCCTAACGAGCCGCCGGTAAAACCTGTCATGGCGGTGCCGGTAACCAGCTGCCCGGCGTCACCGACTATGACGCAGGTGCTGCCATTAAAGAAGATATCATTTAGATTGCCCCAGCTGGCGTTGGAGAAGAAGTCCATCCAGGTAGTGCCACCGGGTTCAACCGTATTGTTGCGCACCAGGATACGGCCGCTTCGGCCTATTGCGACGAAGTAGTCATCATCATGAGTAACGGCCAGCAGATCATCGGTATTACTCGTCTCGGTAATCTCCTGATTCCATACCGAAGCGGTAGCGCTGGTCAAAATAGTGCCATTATCCCCCACCACCACATACAGGCTAAAGGGTGCACCCTGGACATCCTGGCCAGAAAACCAGAACACATCATTCAGCCTTGCATTGGTACCGCTGTCGTGTGTTGTCCAGTTGCTGCCATCAGGGCTGGACATCAGCAGGCCATTGTCACCGACGGCAATAAACAATCTACTACCTAAGTGGCTGACTTTATTGATATTAAACATGCCAAGCGCGGTCAGTTGTGACCAGCTTTGTCCTGAATCCGAGCTCATATGGATAAAGGAAGGATTGCCTGCCCTCACCAAGGTACTGCTGCCATCAAAGGCAATGCCGTGCATATCCTCGGCTGCCGCATGCAAGGGAATAAAAGTGACGGCATCTGTTGAGCTAAATAAGTCACCGTTATTGCTGCCAAACAGCAGGCCTGTACCATCAGATACTATCGAGCGAACATTGCCCGTATCCATACCAGTTTGCATGGTCCAGACCACACCATCGGCGCTGGTAATTACCGTACTGGCGTCACCTACAACAACAAACTGACTACCGGTCCAGACGACCTGATTAAGATTAGCACTTGCCCCTGAGCTCACCGCTGACCAGCCAGTGGCATCACTACTGGTCAATACCACACCACCAGCCCCAACGGCAACATAAGTACCATTACCATAAGCGATGGCATTAAGCTGTGCGCTGGTACCACTGGCCTGCGGCTGCCAGGCAAGGCGATCTGCACTGGTTTCAATGCTGCCGGCATCACCCACTATGACATACTTACCGCCGGCAAATACAATATCGCGATATTCCTGGTTATTTGCGGTTTGTGCCGAGGCCCAGGTATAGGCATTAGCACTAAAGGCGACGGTTTGTGCCCCCACCGCCATAAAGCGGATGCCATCAAACTGGATATTATTAAAGGCGACATTCAACCCGGTCGAAACTTCCAACCAATCCGAATTGCTGACCTCACTGCGTTGATTAACCAAAACCTTCCCTAAATTACCCACGGCGATATGGGTATCAATGGACGGGTTCTGCAGGGTAAAACCACTGGCAATGGCTTTAAGGTTTCCGGCATTGGTCGCATACTCCACCCGCCAGTTTGCCTTATCGGCACTGGAGATCACCATACGTCCGCTAATGGCATAATAGCGGCCGCTACCTGTGTTAGGATCAACCACCACGGCATCATTGTGAAACAGCGCATAATTAATGCCGTCAAAGGTCAAATCGAGAAAATCCAATACCGGCACCTTGGGACGGGAAGTCGTGGTATGCCAGTCGATATCACTCACTTGCAGGGTAAACAGGCCCTCACCATCATTACCGCTACCGTCATTGATTTCATAAAAGCCCCCGTCAATGCCGGTAAAGCCGGTATTGGCTCTATAACTAAATCCGGAGGGAAAGCCGGTATTATCGGTAAAGACACCGTTTTGCACCGCCAAGACCTGCTGGACAAAGCTTAGGCTGTCATTTGGATTAACGTCGGTATCATTGGTTAATGGCAGGGCATAGACACTGCCATCAACATCTATATTGGTATTGGGTAACATCACGTAGTTATCCGGATGCACATAAGGCCAGGTATTGCCAATCACTATGCTGACAAAGCTGGTACTGGTGCCACCATTACCATCGGACACAGTATAACTGATCCGTACCAGGGTATTTTCCGGCACCCCTTCACCGGAGAAATAGATTTGATTATTGATAATAGTGACTGTGCCAAAATTGGTCGTGGCATCAATCAGGGTTAACGTATCTTGATCGACATCGCTATCATTGGCCAAAGCATCAATTATCATCGCCTGTACAGAATTGGTAATCAGGCCTGATTCCGGCTCTAAAATGGGAGCATCATTGACAGGGTTAACGGTAACGTCAACCTGGGCGCTGGCGGTATGGCCATTACCGTCATAAATGGTATAGGAAATTACCGCACTGCCAAAGAAGTTATTATCTGGCACATAGTTAATCTGGTTATTACTTTGAATAAATACCGAGCCCAAATCTACACTGGCATCTATCACCTGCAAGGCATCGCCATCGGGATCACTGTCATTAGCCAATACATCAATTAATACTGAAACATCTTCATCGGTAACAGCGGCATCATCATTGGCAATCGGAGGGACATTGTCATTCAGCACAGGGTCGGGAATGATGAAGTTAAACGAACCGACATTGCCTGTAATCCTGGCGCCGGCAGTCAACCCCACCTGTCCAACACTGCAGCTTTGCCCTTGAGCCAAGCCGGTACAAGTTGCACTGGTATCCAAAAAGGCGCTGAACCCCATATCACTGGAAGGTATACCGGTAGGGAACAAACCAATTATTTCTCCCCCCGTACTGGGATACAGGGCCAGGCGAAACAGGCTTTCACCTACATCGGAAAATATAACGGTATCGCCACCGGGCTCTGTTGATTGGGCAATAACAGGTGAAGGCCCTGTGCCTGAATAGGTAAAGACCATGGTAAAGGAGCCTGTGCTATCGGGATCATAGCCACTGTCGGTATTTTCCTGGTAGGTACCAGACAGGGTGCACTCGGTAAAACTGGTTTGTACACAGTCTCCCAGCAAATACCTTACCTGGCCTATGCCAGAGCCAGGTGAAGTTTCACCTACACCGTCCATGGTCAGGGAGCCTGTGGTGGTTAGGGAAAATCCACCCAAAATCACCTGCTGGTGTTGCACCGTCAGCAAAACTTGCGCCGTCGCCGTGCCGCCATTGCCGTCAGAGATCTGATAGGTAAAGCTGTCCTGGCCGGTAAAGCCACTGTCGGGGGTGTAATCAAAAGCCCCGTCGGCAAATAGAGCCAGGGTACCATTTTGTGGCGCGCTGACCGGTGAAATATTTACCGTCAGGTTATCCTGATCGGGATCCGTGTCATTCGCCAACACCCCGGGGGCTGCCACACTCAGGGTATTGCCTGCACTAGCGGTAAAATTATCATCCAGGGCATTGGGGGCATCATTGACGCCATGGATGGTGATGGTGGCCGTCGCCTGGGCAAAGTTGCCCTGCCCATCGGAGATCTGGTAAATAAAGCTGTCGGTACCAAAAAAGTTGGCATTGGGGATATAAGTAAAGCCCCCCTGCGTATCTATGGTCAGGACGCCATTATCCACAGTATCTATAAGGTCCGGCTCCAGTTGAATGGGATCCCCCTCTGGATCCGAGTCATTTGCCAGCAAGGCATCACTGGCGGTCGCAGCAACGGTCAAGGTCTGGTCTTCATCCAGGCTATAAGTATCGTTGACAGCCACGGGAGGCATATTCGCCTGGCCAACGCTTATATCTACCCTGGCGGTATCCGTCAGCCCTAAGGGGTCAGAGATTTGATAGATAAAAAAGTCAGCTCCGGTAAAGTCCTGGTTAGGGGTATAGATAAAGCCGCCATCGGCCATCAGGGTCAAACTCCCGTTGCTGACCTCTTCAACCGGTGTCAGGTTTAATTGCAGGGCGTCACCATCAATATCCAAATCATTACCCAGGACCCCAGGTGCTTCAACGGTCAAGGTTTGATTGGCAGGTGTGGCAAAGGCATCGGGTGAGGCAGTTGGTGGGTCATTGACATTATCTATGCTGATATTGACAGTACCTTGAGCAATACCGCCCTGGCCATCCTGCACTTCGTAAACAAAACTGTCGCTACCTGAATAATTGGCAACAGGCTGGTAAATAAAATTGCCATCTCGGGACAGGCTGACATCGCCATTGAGTGGGAACTTGATCGGCAGGGGAGAAAGACTCAGTTGGTCATTTTCCTGATCTGTATCGTTTGCCAGCAGGTTGCCACTGATGACTTGATCCTCAGGGGAAGAAAAAGTTTCGGTATTGACCATGGGAGGCGTGTTAACCATGCCAGAATGTGGTGCCAACCTGAATTCCGAACTGAACGCACTTTCACCACTGCCATCTACCCCGGTCACCATCACATAGTATTCCTGTGCACTGTTAAGGCCAGATACCGACTGTGGGCCGGACTGCACGGCCAACAAGGCTTGGCCCTCTGCCAGGCTGGTATAATTGTCCAGGGTCACCCCAGGTTCGGCGGCCACCAATACATTGTAACGCAGCAAGTCACTAGTATTTTGCCAGTTGATATTTAAGCTGGTGCCATCTGCCGAGCGCGAGACACTGGCCCCGGAAATCCTGCGCAACTGCCAGTCCAGGGTAATAGAGTCCACCAGCATTTGGTTGCCCAGCTCATCCATTACCCATAGGCCCAAAGTCAGGGGGCCGACAAAAACGCCATAATCCGCCGGATTAATATTGGTTTCCGTTTTGATAAAGATGCCTGATGGGCAATCATCGCCTGGTTCGCAAAGGTATTTTAAACTATCACTTTGATTAAAACTCAAGGCAACCAGGTGAAGTCCATCGGGATCCGAGGCTTCAACCGAGGCGAGAAGATTGCCGGTAAACACCTCTGCGTCCGAAGGCTGAACAAATCGCCCTAAGGCATTTGCTGCCGCCTGTGAGACAACGGCGCCTTTAGCACTTGGAAAAAATTGCGGGATTATCTGCGACTTGGCAATGGGAACCGGCTGAGGTTCTTCAAGTAATGGCTGCTCTTTTTCCTTTTCGCCACAGCCGGATAGCAGAATAAGAGTGATTGCAGATATCAGAAATAAATTCGCTCTATTCATTCTTATCTCACCTTTTCATTCAACCCCTCATGACTTACCATACAGGTCATAGCCATTAAGGAATGATTTCTCCAAGTACAAAGGAGCCACCGGCGTTAACGCCGGGATTATTAATCTCTGCCAGGCTAAGGTCGCCGTAAATCTGGCTGGCATTATCGACAAAAAGGCCACTAATGCTGCCATCCGCCAAATTGTTGCCATGAGATGCAAAGTTGATATTGATATCTAATCCCGCATCCCTGATGACGCCATTAAATACGGCGAACCACTCTCCCGCCGCATCAGTAAAAGATAAATTCCCGGTCGGGATCCTGGATAGGCTGAAATCTACCGTCATATTCATGGAAATGGCGCTTAACGGGCCAACACTGCTGGTAAAACTATGCTGTATCAGGCCAAAAGTAGCGGTTCCCGAACGGGATATTCCATCGGTTGGCGGTGTGATGGCGCCAAAAACAGTTCCATTATCCACCCATTCATCTCCCACTTGGTCGTATTGATTACTGGTCAGCTCGAAAGCGCTGACATAGGACTCAAGCGGCTCTTCACTAAACAATGCGTGCTTGCCGGAAAGATCTATCTCTGTATTTCTTATGCCAGCCTGAATTTGAGGTGTATGGCCCTGAGCCAATGACTTGGGCGCTTTCATCAAGAACTCTACTTCTCCATTGGCCTTGACCCTTGCCTTGCTGTATTTTAATTCCGTCCCCAATTCAAATTTGATTGGTGCTGGCCCCACGGTTACCTGTACTGCAATGGCGCCATCCCAGACCGCCAGTAGCAAATCACCTTCTTCCATTTGTGCGCTGTAATGGGTACCACGAACACCTATGCTGGCCACGGGCGTCTCAAGCTGATAGTTCTTGGTTTTATTGGTCAATATTCCTGTTACCGTACGAAGCCCGCCTTTGACCAGGGACATGGCAACCGACCCTTGCTTGGTTGCCGGATCAAATTCATAAGAGGCAATTTCCAGCTGACTAAGTTGCTTAAGTGACAAGAGTCCACCATCGATCATACGTAACTGAGTCCTGCTGTTAGCTTGAGTTTTCACAGTGTCGACACCAAAGACGGGCGAGCGACGTTTTAATGCTCTTTTTTCATTGGGATTTTCCGCATTAACCACACCCAGCGCCACTATGGTTTTACCTGCAGAATCCAGAGCATAACTATGGGAGCCGTTCAGGGTAAGAAATAGGGCTACCAGGTAAATTAATCCGTTTGACATCATTTTGCTGTAATTCATTTCGCAATCCTAAAAAGAATACTTTATCGACATGTGTGCTTTACTTCTGTCGTAGTCATACAACACCAGGTTACTGGAGTTACGCATGTGATTAAGGGTAAAAAAGGTACTCCATCTTGGGGTATTGCGATATTCAATCTGAAGCTCTGCTCGAATCAACTCGGCTTTTTGTTGTACACCAAACAGGGGATCACTCCCTTGATAGCCACTGTGCAAATAATCAATCTTTCCAAAAAGTCCCCATTGATGGTGCCATTGCCATTCATACTGGTAACTGGCCCCCCATAAATCCCTGTCAACATGCTTGGCCTGCTTCAGATCCGCATTTTCTGTTCCCAGGCGCAGGTCAACACGATGCATCATGCCCTGGTTTAGTTCTTGGCTAAACCAGGCACTTGCTATGACCTGGTTCTTATCCAAGCCTGACAGGCTGTCATAGTTTTCAACGGCATAGGATATTTGGGCTCCTGCCTGGGAATTTTTATTTAAGGGATGGACAAAATTAGCACTTATGCCGGAATAATCCAGATAGGTATCGCCTTCAAGAATAAGAGGGCGGTAAAACAGGTTAATGTCCCAGTCTAGCTGCTCCCACTTGCTCTTGTAGCCGGCAACAATTCCATAGAAGGTACGCTCCCAGGCAAGTGTTCTATTGAATGCGATATGTTGAACACTTGCCCCTGCATACCAGGCGCTCAACTGGTTTTGCGGGCTGACATATAAAAGCTGTACATCGGTATCTAAATAAGCAGTTTCTATTTCCCGACTTTGCTCAAACAAGCGGACACTGCCCAACAAGGGAACATTGATAAACTCATCCTTGATACCATTGTTTGCATTGTTGTCAAAACCTGCTGAAAGCTTGATGGTATTTTGCCAATGGTTGCCCTTTCTCTTTTGCCTTTGTTCAATGGCATCAAGATAATGGCGGGTTTGAACACTGAACTCATGACTAGCTTCACCTGTCTGCAACAAGTTAAACTGGCTCTGCGCAGCGCTATACTGGCCGATCTCAAAATAGCTGACGGCGAGAAAGTATCTTGCTTGTAAGGAATCGGGACTTGTCTCCAGCACCCGCTCGAAGGCAAAAACCGCCTGCTCCAGTTCTCCCACGGCTTTTGCCGACAGGGCATATGCCAGATCAAACCGGCTATCCCCTTCCCAGGAGTCCAGGTGAGAAACAGCCAGCTGATAAGCCGCCTCTGCTTCTTTTTGGTTGAGCAATTGAATAATTTCTCTATACGGTGGACTTTCTGCAAAAACACTATGGCTGGCAGTGACAAATAGTGAAGCAAGGAGCAGTCTATTTACCAGCCCCGCAAATGAGTTAACACCGGACGATAAACAGCACTTATCTACTATCCCTTTCCCTAACATAGTAATTTTTCGTATAGCTATCGATAGCAGAAAGTATAGATAGCAAAATTACAATTTGCCGTTTCACTTAAGAGATAAAAAAACAATTATTTGAAAAGCGTTAAGACACCCGAGAAAAATACTACGGATAGTTCTTCTAACTAAAAAAAGCGATGTTAGTAATTAACATCGCTTTTTAAATTGTTCAGGCAGGTAAGCCGCTGTATAGCATAAAAAAACAGCCTATTTTTCAATATATTTATTTTTTCAGCTTGGCAAAGGCATCGGCAAAGGCATTACCCATGGCGGCATTGGCCGGTTCTTTCTGCTTGGATTTGTGCGATTTAGCCGGACGCTGTTGGCCGTTTTTTGCCTTTTGGGATTTATTTTGTCCTTTTGGCTTACCATGACCGGAATCCTGAACCTTTTCATCCAGGCGCATGGTCAGGCTAATGCGCTTGCGCTCTGCATCCACCTCCAGCACCTTGACCTTGACGATTTCTCCCGCCTTGACGATTTCACGCGGATCGCTGACAAACTTGTTGGTTAAAGAGGAAATATGCACCAGGCCATCCTGATGAACACCAATATCAACAAAGGCGCCGAAGTTCGCAACATTGGAAATCACCCCTTCCAGCACCATGCCGACCTTAAGATCGGCTATGGTATTGACCCCTTCCTGAAAAGCGGCGGTCTTGAATTCAGGCCTGGGGTCACGTCCCGGCTTATCCAGCTCTTTTAGAATATCCTTGACGGTGAGTTCGCCAAACGCTTCACTGGCAACATCACTAACCGCCACCTGTTTTAACCGCTCGCTATCTCCCATTAACGACTGAATATCGGTATTGAGTGAGGCAATAATTTTTTCCACCACAGGATAGGTTTCCGGATGAACGCCTGAGCTGTCCAGCGGATTTGTACCATCGATAATGCGCAAGAAGCCGGCGGCCTGTTCAAACGCCTTGGGGCCGAGGCGGGCAACTTTTTTAAGCTCTTTTCTATCGTTGAAACGGCCCTGCTGATCACGAAAGGCGACAATATTCTGTGCCATGGTCTTGTTCAGTCCGGATACCCGAGTCAATAGTGGTGCCGAGGCACTGTTCAGATCGACTCCTACGGCATTAACACAATCCTCAACCACATCATCCAGGGTTTTACTGAGCTGGCTCTGGCTGACATCATGCTGGTACTGGCCAACGCCAATTGCCTTGGGGTCTATCTTGACCAGCTCTGCCAATGGATCCTGCAGGCGACGGGCAATGGAGACGGCACCGCGCAGGGAAACATCCAGTTCAGGAAATTCATTGGCGGCAAACTCTGACGCAGAGTAGACGGAAGCACCGGCTTCGCTGACGATCATTTTCACCGGCTTATTGGTATCCGTGGCCTGGATCACTTCTGCCACCAGCTTATCGCTTTCCCGTGAGGCGGTACCATTACCAATGGCGATAAGTTCTATCTTGTATTGGCGGCACAGGTTAACCAGGGTGCGGGCCGACTTGTCCCAGTTGTTTTGTGGCGCGTGCGGGAAAATGGTGGCTGTGTGTAATAACTTGCCGGTAGCATCCACCACCGCCAGCTTACAACCGGTACGCAGGCCTGGGTCCAGGCCCAGAGTATTTTTGGCGCCCGCCGGGGCCGCCATCAATAAGTCTTTCAAATTGCTGGCGAAAACTCCGATTGATTCGGTTTCTGCTTTTTCCCTCAGGCTACCCAGCAATTCGTTTTCCAGGCTCAGGCCAAGCTTTACCTTCCAGGCCCATTGCACGACACGAGTAAGAAAAGCCGCGGCCGCCTGGCCGCTCAGTCGCAAATTATAATGTTCCATGATCAGGCTTTCGGCGCTGGAATGGTGAACAGACTCCTGCCCGGGATCTATATCCAGTCCCAGTTGCAACATGCCCTCGTTTCGGCCACGGAACATGGCCAAGGCTCTATGGGCAGGAACAGATTTTAATAACTCTGAATGGTCAAAGTAGTCTCGATACTTGGCCGCCTCACCTTCCTTGCCCTTGGCCAGCTTGCTGGTCAGGTGGGCCTGCCTTAACAGGTGGCGACGCAGTTTCTGCAGGAGATCAGCATCCTCGGCAAAGCGTTCCATCAGGATATAGCAGGCACCGTCAAGCACCGCCTTTTCGTCGGCAAAGCCCTGTTCGGCATTGATAAAGGCCCTGGCTTCCGCTTCAGGCTCCAGCTGCCAGTTGCCAAATAACTTGTCCGCCAAAGGCTCCAACCCCGCCTGCTTGGCGATTTCACCCTTGGTGCGACGCTTGGGTTTAAACGGCAGGTAGAGATCTTCCAGCCGGGTCTTATTATCCGCCTGCAATAGCGCACTTTTCAGTTCTTGCGTCAGCTTGCCCTGCTGCTCAATATTGGTCAGTATCACCTGGCGACGGTCTTCCAAATCACGCAAATAGGTCAGCCTCTGTTCAAGGTGACGTAAATGGCCGTCATCCAGGCCATTAGTGACTTCCTTGCGGTAACGGGCGATAAAGGGGACTGTTGCCCCTTCGTCCAGCAAGCCTATGGCCGCATTGATCTGTGAGGTAGTAACATTGAGTTCTTTAGCAATAAGCTCAGCAATTTGAGTCATTTATATCTGTTCCGACTTAATAAAACGCTAGTTTCAAAGGGCTCTCACGGCTGGTATTTGTTATCCAGGAGCAGGAGAGCAAAGTTTAGAATAAGCGGAGTTTATCAGTATCGTTTTGCAGTTTTAAGCCCTAATGGCTGCTTCTTACTAAATAACACCGCCACATAGTACACTTAATACTGATACCCAAGTTGACTCACTAAGAAAAAAGCGTGCTAGCCAAATCACCTACCGGCACACAAACGCACACTCAACTCACGTACTCCAAAATGCCTCTGGAGTTTTAATCTTCTATTACTTTTTCTTTGAACCTGGTGGTGTTTTATGACAGCTCCAGGGTTCATGTTCCGCATTGTCTTTAACATTCTGATCAACAAACTTATAGTACTCTTCCTTGACATGGTTCCAGAAACTGTCCTCGATATCGGCATCATATTTTCGAATAATATCTTCAATGCCGTCCAGGTTGATATTAGTGGCGTCATAGGCCAGATGTAACATGTTCTCGCTATCATCAAAAGAAACGGCATCAATACCAAAGCTTTCATCTATTTCACCAAGAATATTGACCTTGTTTAACCCGTTAATGCCACTTAACTTTAAGGTGCGAATCACCAAATTTGCCTCTTTAACGCCAACCCTATGATCAAAATCAGTCATAATCTTCTCCATCTTTAGCCAAATGCTTGTCTACGCCAAACCTGGGTATCCAGGCCGGTGTGTTTTTCCGGTAGGTACGGTATTTATCGCCAAATTCCTGCTCGGCAATCTGCTCCTCCTGTTTGGCTAGTCGCACATAGACAAGCAGCAAAACTGGAAACATCACCAGAGTGGGAATAGTTGGCCACTGAAATAAAAAGCCCAGCATAATCAAGATAAATGCCAAATATTGTGGATGGCGGCACCTGGCATACCAACCGGTGTCGGCAAGTTCATGTTTACTTTGCGCCTGGTGTAATACGGCCCAGGCAGACGACATCAGGTAAAAACCAAAAACTATCAAAATAATGCTAAACAGGTGCAGGGGATCCCAATGAGCACTGCCGGAAAGGCCAAAAAAGGTATGCAATAAGTGACCATTTTCGTGAGTATAAAAATCAACACCAGGGTACTGCTCTGCCAGCCAACCGGAAAGCAAATAAATGGTCAGTGGAAAGCCGTACATTTCGGTAAACAGGGCGACGATAAAGGCTGAAAATACCCCCAGGCTACGCCAGTCCGTTTTGGTTTGTGGTTTGATAAAGCTAAAGGCAAAAAATATAAAAATGGCCGAATTCAAGACCACTAAGGTCCATAGCCCATAAGCTGGTTCATTTTCCATCTTGCTTCCTCCCCGCTGATTTCTCATCTCGCCCAGTTTTCAGACCTGCGATAAAGCCTGCCCGGTAAGCGTCATTTTCCTCTGCATTCGCCTGAAATGACTGGGAAACCTTGTCCTGATCTGTAGGACTATCCTCATGAGATTGGCCTTTATGCTTGCCATGTCCTGCATGCATAAAGACATGCATCAAGGGGCACAGGAGCAAGATCAGGAATGGCAAAAACTCAAACACATGCTGCCTATGTTCAACCAGTAAAAAGTAAGTTGCGGCGGCAATCATGCCAAGTGCTGCCAAGCCCTTGGGCGAACGCCAAAATGATTTTTTCTTAGTAGCCATTTTCATCACCTTCACTGTTTGCGCTAGCATCGTCTTGGTCGATAAAGTTAAAGTCCACTTCCGCGGCCGGTAGTTGCTGATGTACCCAGTAGAGCTCATCCAGGCTTTCGATTGCAACTAAGCCCTCACTATTCGCCCCGACATCGGCAACTTTCATGATCAAATGGGCTATCTTGCTGGCATGGGCAGCTGCAGTATAAATTTCAATTTGTACATGGCTGACCAAACTGTCCCGGCTATAGGTGTTGCAGTAATTACCTCTCCCCCTAACAGGATGAAGGGTAAAACCGCTGACACCATGCTGCATTAAGGCGGCCTCAATATTATCCAGCTGCACCTCACTAACGATTGCGATAACCTTTTTCATCTTCATAACCTATCCTCTTGCTATTGCCTGAGCCTGTCACTCGCCATTACTCAACAATGAGAGTGCCCTTATACATTTGCATCGGGCAGTGAAAGGCATACTCACCTGACGACATTGGCGGCAAAACCACAGCCTTATTGGTATCCAGCGGTAAGTCCTCACTGAGGTCGATATCGGGAAACACGACTGTCTCGGCACAAGGACTGGCGTCTTTACGTAAAAAGTGAATAATGCTCGACCGGCCTGCGGCGACACGTATTCTTGCCGGCTGATAGATACCGGCATCAACTACAATTGTGACTTCTTCACCCGAAGAATCCGCCGTGCCGGTTGGCCTGTACAGCCAGAACCACCAGATAATCAGCCCGACTAGTGCCAAGCCCATAAAATTAACTATCATCATATTCTTCTCCTAGTGCTCCTTGGCCTTAAACAAACGCAATCGATTGGCGTTAGTCACTACGGTCAAGGATGAAAATGCCATGGCCGCACCGGCAATCACGGGATTGAGCAATATGCCGAAGAAGGGATAAAGCACACCCGCTGCAAATGGCACACCGGCAATGTTATATATAAAGGCACCAAACAGATTCTGTTTTATATTGCGCAATGTCGCCTTGCTCACGGCAATCGCATCGGCAAGGCCATGCAGGGATCCCCGCATCAGGGTGATATCGGCACTTTCAATGGCAACGTCCGTCCCCGTACCTATGGCAAAACCAACATTGGCCAGGGCCAGGGCAGGTGCGTCATTGATACCGTCTCCCGTCATGCCGACTGTCTCCCCCTGGAGCTGCAGTTCGGCTATCTTGTTTGACTTGTCTTTCGGCAATACTTCGGCATAGAAATCCACAATCCCCACCTGTTTAGCCACGGCATTGGCCGTCGCCCTGTTATCACCGGTCAGCATAATGACGCGAATGCCATTATGTTGCAGGCGCTTGATCGCAGCGATGGAATCGGTTTTGATGGGGTCGGAAACGGCAATGATGGCAACAAGCTTATTATTCATGGCAAAGTACATGGGCGTTTTCGCCTCATCCGCCAGCTGCTGCGCCTGGGCAACAAAGCCATTAAGCGCAATATGATTTTGTAACATCAGCTTTTGGTTGCCAAAGTACAGCATTTGACCATTTAGCTCGGCCTGAACACCATGCCCGGCTATGGCTTGAAAGCCGTTAACCTGTTGCAAGTCCAGCCCTCTGTCAATGGCAGACTCAACAATTGCCTGGGCCAGCGGATGCTCGGAACCACTTTCCAGGCTGGCAACCAGGCCCAGGATATCATTTTCACTCTGGCTTTCATCGGCCAGCAAAATATCTGTGACCTTGGGCGATCCCTCGGTGATGGTACCTGTTTTATCCAGTACCATGGCGGTGATCTTGGAGGCGGTTTGCAGGGCTTCCCCGTTTCGGATCAAAACACCCGCTTCTGCCGCCTTACCAACGCCCACCATCACCGACATCGGCGTTGCCAGGCCAAGCGCACAGGGACAGGCAATAATTAAAACCGTTGTTGCCGACACCACGGCAAAGGCCACTGCGGGCTCTGGTCCAAAATTAAGCCAGCTTAATGCGCTAATAATGGCGATGATCATGATCACTGGGACAAAATAGGCCGAAATCACATCCGCCATTCGGCCGATAGGCGGCTTGGAATTTTGTGCCTGTTTAACCATGCCTATAATACGGGCCAAGGCGGTATCTTTACCGACTCGTGTTGCCTTAAAAAGTATCGAGCCCGACTTGTTCAGGGTGCCGGCCGCCACTTCATCTTCTTCGGCCTTTTCAACCGGCATGGGTTCACCGGTCAGCATGGACTCATCAATGGCGGTATGCCCTTGCACCACAACACCATCCACCGGAATTTTTTCTCCCGGACGAACGCGAACAATATCGTTGAGCAATACCTGAGCGATGGCAATATCCACTTCCTTACTATCCCGTACTACGCGGGCAGTCTTTGCCTGCAGGCCGATCAGGCGCTTTATCGCCTCACTGGTGCGGCCGCGTGCCTTGACCTCAAGGGCGAGCCCCAGGTTGATCAGGCCAATGATCATGGCGGTTGCTTCAAAATAGACATGCCTGGCCATTTCCGGCAATGCCATGGGAAACAGGACCACCACCATGGAATAAAGCCAGGCAGTGCCCGTACCCAGAGCGATCAGGGTATCCATATTGGCGCTGTGATTAACAAAAGACTTCCAGGCACCGACATAAAAATGCCGCCCGGCAAAATACATGATGGCGGCACATATTAGGCCAACCACTAGCCAGGCACCACGCTCAAGGCCCGTCTCCACCGTCATGGGACCACCTGCAAGGCCATAGACCATCAGGGGAACTCCCAGGCCGAGCGCTATCCACATTTGCCTCATCAGGCGGCGATAATACTGCATTTCCGCCTGCTCTTTTTCATCCAGCAAGTGTTCATCATGCGAATCACCGGCACTCTTGGCGTTATAACCTATGCCCTCTACGGCCTGGATAAGTTTTACCGTTTCAACCTCTCCGGTAACGGAAACCGTCCTCAAGGCAAAGTTCATTGCGGCATGTTCAACACCATTAACGGCATTTAAGGCCTTTTCGATTTTGCCCACGCAACTGGCACACCCGGCCCCTTCAATAAGCAGCTCCTGACTGCGTTTACTCTCCGGCTTATTCATCAAGTTCTCCTTCAATAAGATGGCAAATCATATCGCCGGTTGGTGCCTTATCCGGCTTATCCCGCCAATCAGTAATGGCCTTTTGCAACCTGGCCCGTAACGCTATGGTGTCCTGAAACTGCTGCTCCGTTTCCGCCAGTTTTTTCTCAACCAGCTCCCGAGCCATGGGACAGGCGGTATGTCCTTTGTCGGCCTCAGACAACAGCTGCTCAATATCCTCGATAGAAAAATCCAGCTTCCTGGCACATAAAATAAAACTTAATCTGCGCTGCTCTGTCTTGCCAAAAATCTTATAACCACTTTCGGCATCCTTTTTTGGTACCAACAAGCCGATTCGAGTGTAGTAACGCACGGTATCAGGCGTTGTTTGCATCAATTTTGCCAAATCACTAACTTTCATTCGTTTACCTCTCCATCCATAAAGCTGTGAGTTATAACCTAGGTTTAGCTTACACCTGTGTCTAAGTCACAGGTCAAGTAAAAAATAATTTTGGCGATCACCTAATAGTTCGTCTGGCGATCGCCACTTGGTTTATTCCTCCAAATAATCAATAATGGCCGCCATAAATTCCCGGATTGCTTGCTGCTATAGCCGAATAGAGAGTTACCTGTTTCATGGTAATACCTTAATTTTCAAGGCCTGTAGTCTATGTACATCAACCCTGTTGAATAAAAAATTTCATGGATTTGCGATTTAAATGTCGAAGCCAGATACCGACAGACGGGCGATGGGAGGCACCAGAAAACGGTATCCGGTTCGACAAAACTTGGAAATTTGGGCAGCCCGAATTGGCTACGGCATTTCCTGCTCAGGAAAAAATGGGCGGTCGATAGGGCAACAAATGAATACCGGCATCCGGGTACTCATCGGGCGAGTTAAAACGATTACCGTGGTCTATAAAGAGTACATGGTTTTGTTCGACGGCTTGGGACGTCGGAGAAAGCGATGAGCCCAGGCAACGGCCAAGATCACAGCATCGACAATCACTGGAACCACAGGTTTCACACTCATGGTGAGCAGGGCTGGTTTTATCGGAAGAAGCCGCCACAGATTCATGCTGGTGATGTGTCGTCATATCAGGGAGTACGGCATGGGCATTGATCCGACTCGGATTATGGTCATCGCAATTCATGGGCAAAAATGCAGCAAAACTTGGCTGCATCAGCAACAAGATCATTACCCCAATTATCACCAGCCTGAATTGAAACACTGTATAACCCTAACGAAATATTACACTCTGTTATTGTAAACTCGCCCCGTTAAAAGGCTGTGATCCAGATCAAAACCACAACAGATACAACAAGGCAAAAATCACATTTAATCGATATATATCAGCAACCTACGACTACAGACCCAGGTGTTTACGCCTGGGTTTAACTCCTTGTTTGGCTTGCCTGCAACTATTACCTAGCCAAAGGCAAACCAGACTTTGACTAATTTGACCAATGGATATGCACTATCTTCCATTGTCCTTTGATTTTGCGCAGAACCATGGTTTCCATGCCTTGATAATCGACAAGCTTGCCCTTGTACTCGCCACTGGCTTGAGTTCGAGACATGGAGTAGGCCAGCTCTCCGAAAAATTCCACTTTGTGCTCTAAAACTTGCGTATCAATTGCAGCAAGATACTTGATATCCGCTTTCATATGATGACTGGCATATTCATCCGCTGAACGCTCAATACCACCGCCCTCAAAAATAATGACATTATCATCCAATAGTTGACGGGCTCTGTTTTCCTTACCCTTTTTAAGGGCTTGATGAAATTCCTGCACCACTTTAACAACTTCGCGTTCCGGTTCAAAAACGTCGGTATTGTGTTTAATATTTTGATGAGCCAAGGCTGCACGGCTTAACAATGCTGTACACAACAGCATTAATAAAATAATCAGATTATAATTTTTCATCTCTGTTTCTCTTTTCTATTAAGTTATCTAACGGTTAATGCCTACTCGGCTGCAGTCAGAACTTGATATTGCTCTGCGGTCAAATCGGGTAACTGCTTGATAAAAGCCACCATGGCCCAAATGCGTTCATCGCTATGGGTTTTTCCCCAGGCGGGCATGCCTGATGCCTTAATACCATGCTTGATCACCCAAAAATTTTCCCGGGCAAGCTGCTTATCATCAGCATGCTCGTGCGCCGGACGGGATACACTCAGGTTGGGCGGTACCGGATATAAGCCCAGGCTCATATCACTCTCTAGCTGACCTGGCTTTAAGTGACAGCTTGAACACATAAACTCATAGTCGGAGCCACCGGTTAACAAGAGTTCAGGATCGCTTAAATCCGGCACCTCAATATCCTGCGCCGCATTGGTAATGGAGTTTTTCCTGGCAGTTTCCAGCAGCCAGTAAACAAAATCACCATGGGGCTCATCGGCAGCGACATTAACCAGGCCGGAATAGATGATGCTGGCCGCAAGGCCAGCGCCCAAAATGGCGAGCAAAACGGTTAACTTGATAAATTTCATCACTTTCTCTACCCACAACCAGTGCCACTTTGTGCTATTACGATCAAAGTGGCACCGGTTCTTATCTAATGGTCGTGTTGATTATGATCATCCTGTTTTTTCTTTTTATGCTCCATTTTGCCCTGTTCCATCTTGGCCTTGGATTTTTTTGCCTGCTTCATGCATTTTTTCATCATGGCAACCGCCACCGGGTCTTTCATATCCATTTTGCTGTGATCCATTTTACTGCAATCCGCTTTTTCCGCCTTTTTGACATGCAAGGCCGGATCATGAGCATTGGCAGTGACAGATAAGGCCAGGCTAGGTACCAGAACCAGAGCTAGCTTAATTAGTGTTTTCATATATTTTTCCTCTTTCAATAAAGGAACAATTCGTTCCCTTAGTTATCTTGCTGCGCCATACCCTAAAATTCATATCTCCTGTTATCTTAGATATAGGCGACAGCATATGGTTTAGCTAAAAGCATCGAAGGAAATGGCATCGTCTTCCACCCCGGCAGCTTTAAGCACTTCAATGGTTCGGCTCATCATCCCGGGCGGGCCACAAAGGTAAAATTCCACTCGCCCTAAATCACCCAGTTTGGCCAAGGCCGCTTGCAAAACATCTTGTACATAGCCCTTTTCACCCAGCCAATCTTCATCTGGCCTTGAAAGTACGGGTTGATAGTGGAAATTGTTATGCAGCCCGGATAAATGATGAAATTCATCGCGATAGATCAAGTCCTGCTCGCTTCGCGCCCCATAGTAAAAATGAATGTCCCTGGCTTTTCCTGAAGATGCTGTCGCCGGAAGCAGCTGCTCTTCAATCAAAGCCCTTAGCGGTGCCATGCCTGAGCCTGCCCCCAAGAGCACCATGGTTTTGCCATTATCAGGGCGGGCATGAAAATCTTCAAAAGGGCCGATCGCTTCTATGCTTTGTCCAACTTTAAGGTTACAGATATAGCTTGAGCCTATGCCTGGCAGCACCTTGTTATTCGGTGCCGTCTGGATTTTTACGGTAAAGGCCAGTTCACCGCTGCCACCGTTAACACTGCCGTCACCATTGGCGAGGGAATAGTTACGACTACAAGCCTTATGCTCATACTCCAGATGATCTATGCTATGCCAGTGGCCCTTAAACTCATCAGGCAGTCGTTCAGGAATGGAAACTCCTTTCGCGGCAGGAATAAAGAAGCGCATATGGGCCCCGGCTTTAAAGCAAACCTTCTTATCTCCTTTGACCTTAAAACGCAATTCCTTGATATAGGGGCTGATAAATTCACTATGAACCAGTTCCAGTTGATGTCGATCGGCCCTTACTGGCTCCAACAAGGTCAACTGCTCAACTTCCTTGCCCTGGTGTTGACAGGCCAGGCGGTAACCTTGCTCCAGCTGCTGAGCACTGAAGTGGTGAAAATCGGCCGATGTCACTTTTACCGACTCGCTTACTTGTACCTTACAACGACCACAGCTACCGCCACCGCCACAGCTGGACGGCAAGGCAATATCCTGTTTAAGCAAAGCGTCCAATAGGTTTTCATGTTCGGCAATAGTGACAGCCGTCTGTTGACCCTGTTCGTCGTCAAACAGTGAAAGTGTTTTATTCCTGCGGCGCCAGGTTAGACGATACTGACCATTAAGGCCAAGTTCTACCGACCAGATAAAGCCGGTCAAGGCAAAAAATAGCGTGAAAACAGCAAATACCATGATTTGGATATTGTTAAAACTGCCTTCACTGCCATAGTCCATAAAGTGCAGCATAAAGAATATATCGACAAAACGCTTATCATCATTGCTATGGCCAATAATGCGTCCGGAACCGGCATCCAGATAGACGCTGGTATTAAGATCATCATTAAAATCCACCCGCCAGGCGTCATTTTTCTCCCTGGGTATATCCTGGTGCGGCGGCGCCTGCTTGCTGGCCGAGCTGACCTGCCCAGGCCCCTTGTAAGAGGCCGATGCCAAGGCTATCGCCATGGTTTCATCTATAGCCACAGGCTTGCCGCTATAGGCGTCCACCAGGCTATAATCATTTCTAAAGTGACGATAAAGACCTTTTTCATGGGTCAGAAGATAATAGGGCTGCGACAAGAGGGTAATTAACTTTAATTCCACCACATCCGTTACCTGTTCAAGTACCAGCTTAGGCTCAATAAGCCTTTGGCTGTCAAACTCTGCGCTGGCTATCCGTTGGCGGTATTTATTGCCTGAAGCCTTATCATGATCCATCAAATTAAAATACAAGCCAGTGCCCAGCCAGATCAGGAGTTGAATCCCCACCAGCAGGGAAAGCCATTTATGACACTTTTTCAGCCATAATATCATGTCACCTCCCCCAGGTTTTGTTGCTGTTTTTCTGATGCCCTGAATATGCGGTAATAGGTCAATATCGCGCCAAAAATTGCAGCAACCAGGGCAAACAGGGTAAACCAGAACAGCAGCTTATTGGCGGGATCTTCCTCCTGATAATCCATAACATGAAAGCTGAACATCCAGTCAAAGATTCGCCAGAAGCTGTGGCGCTTAGTCACTACCTTGCCGGTTTGTGCCGAAATATAAATACTGGGGCTACCCAGATCGGCAAAATCCACCCGCCAGGCAGGTAATACCCTGCGGCTAAGCTCTACAGGCGGATTGCTGCTGATAAGTGTTACATCCGTTACCTGTCCCTTGCCCGTATAAGCGTGCTTGGCGGCACTGATGGCCATGCTTTCGGTTAACGGAGACAACTGTTTTCCGGTATCCGCAGCCACTAGGTAGCGCTTGTCGCCTTGCTTAAAGCGGTACACTTCAGAGTCGGTAAAGAGCCCCAATTCAATAGCCTTGGCCTCTGGGTAGCTTTGCAGCAGCTCTTTAAGTGAATAGTTAATATTCTCCGTATTTACCTTGGTTTGATGGTTCTTCACCAAAGAATCGCCATGAATATAGTCGATATCCAGTATCACCATATAGGCACCGGATACCGACCAGATAACAAACTGAATACCCAAAAATAACATCAGCCACTTGTGATACTTTCGACTGGTTTTCAGTAACTTCATCCTTAATTAACCTCCACTTGTGTGTTGCCTTTATCCACTTTTACCGATCTTGCTCGCCACAGGTAAAACAGGGCAGGTAAAACCAGCAAGGTCAAAATCACGGCACTGACCATACCACCGACCATGGGGGCAGCAATACGGCTCATCACTTCGGAACCCGTGCCTGTGCCATATAATATCGGCAGCAAGCCCACGATAATCGCCGCCGCCGTCATCATTACCGGGCGCACCCTCAAGCCTGCGCCATGCAATACGGCATTAAAAATATCGGCTTGTGTCACTGACCTATTCTGCTGCTGGTGTTCATTCTTCATCGCATAATAGGCCTGGTTAAGGTAAACCAGCATAATGACACCTATCTCGACCGCAACACCTGCCAGGGCGATAAAGCCAACGCCAACCGCGACGGAGAAATTATAATTTTCGATATACATCAACCAGATACTGCCGACCATGGCCAGTGGCAGGGTGCCCATAATCATCGCCACTTCGATAATATTACGGAAATTCAGGTAAAGCAGTACGATAATAATGGCCAGGGTCAGGGGCACGACATAGGTCAGCTTTTCCTTGGCCCTTTGCATATACTCATACTGTCCGGCCCAGGTGACAGAATATCCGGCCGGCAAAGCCAGTTCATCTTCTACCACTTTTTGCGCCGCAACCACATAGGTACCAACATCCACTCCTTCGATATCGACAAAGGTCCAGCCGTTTAATCTGGCATTCTCCGACTTGATGCCCGGCGGACCGTCTTCGATAAAGACCCTGGCAACGTCGCCAAGGGATATGCGCTGGCCATTGGGCGTCACTATCGGCAACAGGGAAAGCTGCTCGGGCGAGTCGCGGTAGTCCTGCGGATAGCGCAGGCTAACAGGATAGCGCTCCAGGCCTTCCACGGTTTGGGTAACATTCATGCCGCCGATGGCGGTGGCTACCACCTGCTGGATTTCGGCGATATTCAAGCCATAGCGTGCCGCCTTGCCGCGCTGGATATCCACCTTGATATAACGGCCGCCGGCAACGCGTTCGGAATAAACCGAAGCCGTACCCGGCACATCTTTTAATACCTGCTCCAACTGCTGACCTATCTGCTGGATCACGCTTAAGTCAGGACCAGCGACCTTGATACCAACCGGAGTCTTGATGCCGGTGGCCAGCATATCGATACGGGTTTTGATCGGCATCACCCAGGCATTGGTCACCCCGGGCAGTTTCACCAGGGCATCCAGTTCTTTTTTCAGGCTGTCCGTGGTCACCCCTTCGCGCCATTCACTCTGCGGCTTTAGCTGGATAAAGGTTTCTATCATGGTTAAAGGCGCGGGATCCGTCGCGGTTTCTGCCCGGCCGACCTTGCCGAACACGGTTTTCACCTCAGGTACGGTCGCGATCAGCTTGTCCGTTTGCTGCAGCAACTGACGCGCCTGTCCGATGGATATCCCGGGATAGGTGGTTGGCATATACATTAAATCCCCTTCATCCAGCGGCGGGATAAATTCACTACCGATTTTATCCAGTGGCCACATCCCAACGCCCAAAAGCAGCACTGCAACCACAAGTGTAGACTTGGGGAAGTTAAGCACGGTTTTTAACGCCGGCATATAAAGTGTGGTCAGCAACTTGTTGACCGGATTTTTATGCTCGGGTAACACCTTGCCGCGAATAAAATAGCCCATCAACACAGGAACCAAAGTAATGGCCAGTGCCGCCGATGCCGCCATGGCATAGGTTTTGGTAAATGCCAGTGGCGAGAACATTCGCCCTTCCTGCGCCTCCAGGGTGAAAACGGGAACAAAGCTGACGGTTATGATCAGCAGGCTAAAAAATAGCGCAGGTCCCACTTCGGTGGCCGACTCTATCACTATCTGCCAGCGGTTCTCCTTGGTGAGCGGTGTTTTTTCCATATGCTTGTGCATATTCTCTATCATGACTATGGCACCATCTATCATGGCACCTATGGCAATGGCAATACCGCCAAGCGACATGATATTGGCATTCAACCCCTGCATATACATAACAATAAACGCCGTTAGTATGCCCACCGGCAAACTGAATATTGCCACCAGGGAAGAGCGGACATGAAACAGGAAGATGACACATACCAGGGCGACCACGGCAAATTCTTCCAATAGTTTAAAGGCCAGGTTATCCACTGCCCGTTCGATCAAGGCCGACCTGTCATAAACGGTAACGATCTCAACGCCATCGGGCAGGCCCTTTTTCAGCTGTTCAAGCTTGGCCTTAACACCGTCGATGACCTGCTGGGCATTTTCACCATAGCGCATCACCACTATGCCACCGACGGCCTCACCTTCGCCATTTAACTCGGCGATACCACGGCGCATCTGGGGCCCAGTACCCACCTCGGCAACATCCTTAAGCAAGAGCGGCGTACCATTCTGATTGACCCCCAGGGGAATGTTTTCCAGATCTTCGACGCTTTTCAGGTAACCCGTCGCCCGCACCATATATTCGGCTTCCGCCATTTCCACTACGGAAGCGCCTATTTCCTGGTTACCCTGCTTAATGGCCATCTGAATATGGGATAGCGGAATGCCAAACGCTCGTAATTTATCGGGGTTTATCCTGACCTGGTACTGTTTGACCATGCCCCCCAGGGCGGTTACTTCCGAGACACCGGGCACGGTTTGCAGCTCATATTTCAGGAACCAGTCCTGGAGGCTGCGCAGCTGGCTTAGGTCCTGCTGGCCGGTTTTATCCACCAATGCATAGAGATAAATCCAGCCAACACCTGTGGCATCCGGGCCCAGTTGCGGCCTGGCATTGGCCGGCAGGCTGGGCGCGACCTGGCTTAGGTACTCCAGCACGCGGGAGCGGGCCCAGTAAAGGTCGGTATCTTCATCAAAGATGACATAGACATAGGAATCACCGAAGAAGGAGTAGCCCCGCACGGTCACTGAGCCGGGTACGGACAACATGGCGGTGGTCAGCGGATAGGTAACCTGATCTTCCACCACCTGGGGCGCCTGGCCCGGGTAACTGGTTTTAATGATCACCTGAACATCGGACAGGTCCGGCAGGGCATCCACCGGGGTATTCTTGACCGAATACAGGCCCATGCCCACCAGCATAAAGGTCGCCAGCAACACAAAAAAGCGGTTGCCCACCGACCAGCGAATAATTGCAGCTATCATGACTTAATTCTCCTGCAACTAGTGGTTGGCATGATCGACGGCCGGCGCTTCCGGCTCGGCAGCGTCCTGTGCAGCGATTTCCGTGATGACGAAATCGCCGCCTCGAATCTCAAAGGTAAAGCGGACAGCCAGGCCGGCAGACAGGCCAGAAATATCCAGCCCTTCGGCCAAGAGAAAGTCCATGGTCGCCGCCGGGCGCTGCCATTTTTCTATCGGGCCTCGACTGATATTCAGCACGCCGTGTTCTGCCATAACGGAATTGATAACGCCGTCGACCGTGGCCGTGCTGACCGAAGGCTGACTATCGGGAATATGTACCGTTTTAATCAAATAATTGCCATCTGCACCTTTTGCTATTTCCACATGCAGCATCATGCCGGCTTCGAGTAGTGAGAAATCGACACTGTCTGCCGCGGTAAAGTCCATGGTCATTTCCGGCCAGTCCCACTCGGGAATGGCAGCATGAGTCAGGGTTAACATCTTGTGGCCCGGCATCAGGCTCTGGATTTCGACTGCAACCCAAACCGAGGAAGGCATATCGGCATCAGTATCACCGCCATGCATACGCTTGAAATCGGACGACTTGCTGGACTCCGAGTCCAGCAGGAAATGCGCCGAGCTGACCACCTTTTCCCCTGCTGTCAGGCCAGAGAGTATCTCGACATTGTCGCTATCAAAGCGGCCAACCGTAACCGCCACAGACTTAAAGCTGCCCTGACCCAATGCCAGCACAACCCTGTCCTGGTTTCCCGTGCGGATCAGCGCTTCCTTCGGGATCAATAGCGCCTGCTGATCACTGTTGGTATGAATCACGATTTGGGCAAACATATTGGGCTTGAACTCTCCCAGCTGGTTCTTGAAACGCAAGCGCACTTTTACGGTCCGGGTTTTAGCATCCAGGGTCGGGTAAACATAGTCCACCTCTCCCTGCCAGGTCTTGCCGGGCAGGTAATCCAGGGTCATGGTCACGGGAGTACCCGCCTTAACCTGTGCGGCCTGGCGCTCAAACACTTCCGCTTCCACCCAGACCTCGGATAGATCTCCCACAGACATCAGGGTAGAGCCGGGTTTGACAAAAAAGCCCTCCCGGATTTGCAGGTTTTCAACCACGCCATTTTGCGGCGCATGGAAGGTAATGCTTTGCTGTACCCTGCCGGATTTTTTCAGCTTTTTAATGGCTGAACGGGGCAACTGCAAAGCAATCAGACGGTTTTCCGCCGCCTTGATAAGACGGGAGTTCTTGCGGTCCATGGCCAGTAATAATTCTTCCTGGGCATTGACCAGTTCGGGCGAGTAGATATCATACAGGGGTTGCCCCTTCCGCACAGGATCCCCCACCGCCTTGACATAGAGTTTTTCAATCCAGCCCTGGACACGCGGATGGATATGTACCAGGCGGTCTTCATCATACTGAACATAGCCTACGGTATTGATCTGAGTATGCAAGGCCTGATACTGAGCAGTAACGGTGCGAACCCCGAGATTATTGACGACATCGGGAGATATGCGGATGGTGCCCGGACCTTCATCCGGTCCCTTGCCACCGTCATCATAGACGGGCACCAGATCCATGCCCATGGGGGACTTGCCCGGCTTGTCCCGTCGATAGTTGGCATCCATGGGCGCCACCCAGTAAAGGGGTTTCTTTTCCTTGGTTACAGCGGCGCCATCGTTTGGCCCGGTTTCAGGAGTCAGTACCGTATAGGCCGCTATGGTCATTGCCGAGCCCAGTACGGCCCCCAGCATAATGGTTAATAAGTTTTTTTTCATTTTACATCTCCAGCAAACGACGTCTGATGTCCACTAGCATCTCTGCCGGTAACAAAGAGGTAATTAAGTTCCAGGATGATTTTCTGCTGTTCAACATTGATCATCAGTTGATCGATCTCGGCATTGAGTTCGGCAATACGGGCACGAACTACCTCGGCAAAGTCGCCATCGTCGTTGGTGTACGCGGTCAGCGAGGCTTCTGCCTGATCATGGATTTGGGGCAGCAACTGTTTTTCATACAGGGCCTTGCGCTCGTTTAGTTTCAGTAAACGCCCCTTGGCACTCGAGTAGGCACCAAGCAGTTGGCGCAATAACAACAGCTTTTCGGTTTTTACCGCTTCGGCCTGAGAAACGGCAGACTTGACCTGCTGATCCTGGCGGTTTTCGGTAAACAGGGGCAGGTCAAAGGTAACACCGACGGAAAACAGGTCAGAGCGACTGTTGCCCATGGGATCATCATCCCGGTAGGCATAGCTGGCATTGAGTCCCCATTCGGGTTGATATTTTTGCTTGGCCAGCCTGATGCCGGTTTTCGAAGCATCAATCTTTTTCTCCAGCGCCATAACGGCCGGGTGCTTCGAAAAGTAGGGCACCAGTTGCTCTGCCGTTAACCAGTTTTCACCATAAACCAGGCGCTTATTGAGTAGCTCGACTTGGGGCAGACCATTGCCTAAATTGATATTGTGGAACTCGCTTATTTCCTGCCAGTTCCTGGCTAGCTTGTCGGCACCAAAATATGCATTGAGCCAACGTGAGAGCTGGCCTGAAAATCGGTTTTTCTGCTGATTAAGCCGGTTAAGCCTGTCTTCCAGTCGGGTTAACTCCAGCTGGGCCCGCACCACGTCCTGCTGCCGGGTTTTGCCCAGCGCCGAGGAATAGCTGGCCTGGGCAACATCGGTTAGTTGCTCAAACAGGGACCGGTTTTTCTCGATCAGGGCGATGCTCTGCTGTACCCGGTAGGCGTCAAGCCATAGGCTGCCAACGGTTACCGCCACCTTGGCTTCCCTGTCCTGGCGTTGGAATGGGAACTGCTGGCTTTGCAGGCTAAGTTGCTGACGCTTAATGGCCAGACTGTCACCCCGGGGAAACATCTGGGCAACACCGACCTTCAACTGCGTCATCCCTTCCTGATCAAATTGCAGGCTGTCGGTGGCCAGATTGGCAAGGCCGACGGATACCTTGGGATCCGGTAAGGTGCCGGCGGCAATACTCAAGGCTTCCAAGGATGTCTGTTGATGACGATTGCCAGTTAACCAGGGATCGCTTTTTTGCGCCAGCTTAATCGCCTGCTCAAAGCCCAGTACCTTAGTACCAGTTGCTGCTGCCATGCTCTGACCTGCGCTCGCCAAGGCCAGAGACAAAGCCAGCAAAGGTAATGTGCGTTTCATTAGAACTGCTCCTGATAGTTTTGAATATCGGCAAAGACTTCAACGCTGCCATCGGTTTTTAACAACAGGACCTTATAGGGCATAAACTGGTCACCCATTTCCATACCGGGAGAGCCGACCGGCATGGCAGGAACCGCCAGGCCAATAGCATCTTGCGGCGCTTCCTTTAAAAACTGTTTGACGAACTTGGCAGGAACATGGCCTTCAAAAACATAGCCCTGAGGTGATACCGCGGTATGGCAAGAACTGTGGTTTGGCGCTATGCCATGTTCTTGCTTAATACTGCCTAGCTGCTCGGTATTCGTTGCCTTAGTACTAAATCCCTGGCTTTCCATATGATCAATCCAATCCTGACAGCAGCCGCAACTGGGGTGCTTAAAGACGGTTAAATCAATGATTTTGGATTGTTCTGATTGGTGGTTTGCTGTCACCTTTTCAGTGTCATTTGCCTTGTTACAGGCAGTAACCAGTAATACCGCAGCCACAGCAAAAAGCGCTAGCTTAGCTCGTTTAAATAAGTACATTGTCTTTCCTAATTATTTCTCAATAACTCAAAGGTTATTGATAAATCATGGTTTTTAGTACCAATAATAATGGTATAAAAAGTCTATAACCCGGATAAGGGTCAAATTTTGGATAGATTTATCCTGTATAGGCTAGGATATGGGGGGTCTGTATAAGGAAGAGGGGGTTTGGCTAGCCGCCATTAATGAGGCATAGCTGAGTTTTATTAGGGAGGAATCTATTGACTCACCAGCAGTATCCTGGGTCAGGGCCAGGGAGAAGCAACTGCCAATGGTGCAGCGACATTCCTGATCGCAACAGGCCTCACCATTTGTATTCATTTGCATATCCATATCGCCAGCCACCTGGTGCATGGCATGATCCATATTCTGTGATTGAGACTGCATATCCATGGTGCAAGGCATCACGGAAGACGCCACCGCCTGGCCAAAAGTGGCAAGCAGTAAAAACGTAATCAAAATCACCTTAACTTTAGATAACAATCTTCTACACCCATATTTAGATTCTGTTACAGGATACAAGCAAAATTATAAATTTCAACGACAAACTTGTTTCTTTCTGTAACCAATCAGCTAAGCACGGTAAAACATGATTCCCATCTCTTAACTATAATTTAAAGCATGGCTTTTACACGGAGAGCGCAATGTGTATGGCTCCGGTTGCCTGAACAAGCATTTATTTTTACTGCTACTTGCCACCCAAGCCTTAGCCGACGAGCTGATTGTTGGTAAGATTTGCCCTGTTACTACAGAGAATAACGCCTTGGGCATACTCGCGTTTTCCCAACCCTGGTACCATGACGGTGGCGGAAGGGCCCATTACCAGGCCAGGGATGACGCCACAGGCATAGGGGTTGAAATACATTTCTTCCCGAATGACACGGGAGCACTTGCCGGCAGCAACCTGGCGCGTTGTGATAGGTATCGCCTGCTGCAAATACGCCAAAGCAATGCCCTGCCACTTTCCAGTCAAGCGCAATGGCAGCTGGATATACCCGCTAATCTTCAACAGCCTTTTTACGACCAGCCCCCCCTGGAGCACGGCTATGGTACCCACCAAACACCAATAGACAACAGGGACAAGCCCTGGTCAAACCGTCCGATGCGGGCCTCCAACGTCGCCATTTACGACACCCCCTATGTCAGTGACAGGTATGGCACAAATGGCCGGGACATAGTGGTATCATTTGAAACCTGTGTGATTTGCCAGCGAGCCCAGGCCTTTGATCGGCTGTTATCCTGCGGCACCTGGGGCTTTACCCGGGAATACGTCGATATCAATGTCTGGGCAGAGCCGGATCTTCATCAGATGCAATGTCTGGCCAAGCCCAGTGAGCAATTTGAAGCCACCCTTAACGATTCACCTCACCTGGATTATGAATATTGGCTAGACTGGCGCTAAATGCCTGGTAGCCTTCCCGGTTAAAATTAACCGAGTGTTTATTCATAAAACCGTGTAAATAGGGAACCTGCTCGATGGAAACATTGGCCCTGTCCTTCAGAATAGCCATCACCTGCTCGACGGAAAAATGCGCTTCTTGGGCGGGAAAAATCAGATGAATGGGGATCTTGGGCGCTATCGCCAGGTAGTGCCTTATTTGCGAGCCATAAAAACAGGTGGCACTTTTCAAATATTTATTTGGCACTTGTTCGCTAAGTCGCCAGGCGACAGAAGCACCTACACTAAAGGCGATAATATGAAAAGGTTCATCAATGCCCAATAACAAAGCCCTTACCTTGTCGTAATAAGCATCCAGGCCGACATTTTGTGTGAAATAGTCATAGGCCTGAGCCTCGCTGGCAAAGCCCATCATTTTGCCATCATAGGGATCGAGTATCTGGACATTTTCCGCTAAGCATTGCGCCAGTTCGAGCAATGCCGGAGTTTTGCCAAAAATATCAGCAATAATAATTAACTTCATATGATCAACCAATACAGCTCCCAGAAAATCTAATATCAGATTATTTCAAATATCCTACACAGACTACCGCAGAATTTCATCATTGACCCAAAACCACCTGTTCTTTTTCTATAGCAGGCAATGGCTTATGCGAATCCGGCTTGGCGACACCGAAATCTTCCAAGATGGCATAGAGGCAAGGCAGCACGAACAGCACCAAGAGGGTGGATGTGGCGATACCAAAGACTATGCTGGTGGCCAGGGGGATCAGCACTTGCGCCTGCAGGCTGGTTTCAAATAGCAGGGGTGTCATGCCGGCGATAGTGGTCACCGAGGTAAGAAACACAGCCCTGAACCTGTCATAGCTGGCCTTGGCCGCTGCCTCATGCACGCTAAGCCCCTGGTGAACCCGTTTTTTAACAAACTCCACCAGCAGGATGGAGTCATTGACCACTATACCCGCCAGGGAAACAAAGCCCAGCATGGACGGCAGGGTCAGGTTCAAACCCATAATCAAATGGCCCCAGATCACACCGATCAAGGCCAGGGGGATGGCAACCAGGACCACTATCGGCTCGAAATAGCTGCGAAACTGAAAAGACAGCAGGATAAATACGCCAACCAGGCCCAGGATAAAAGTGCGCCCCATGGAGCCCTGGGTAACCGCGGAATTTTTCACTTCCCCCTCAAAGCTCACCTTGAGGCCTGGATATTTCTGCTCAAAATCAGCCAGCCAGCGGGCACTGAGATCATTAATCACCTTTTGGGTGTTGTTGAGCTGAGTATCTATATCGCCATAGACGGTAACCGACTTTTGATTGTTAAAGCGGTTGATACGGCCATAGCCCCGGGTTGACTCTATCGTCGCCACCACAGACAAGGGGATCAGGGCACCCGTTTGCGGATTGACGATGGGAAAGTTATCAAAGTCGAGGAATTCATCTCTCGACTCGGGTGCCAGCATCACTGTCACTTCAAAGGTCTCCTGATCGACATTGGTTTCCAATACCTTGGTACCCTGAAACCCTGTTCTGACCTGGTTGGCTATGGTTTGCGCATCCAGGCCCAGGCTAAAGGCGCCGGGTTTCAACCTTAGGGTAAATTCCGGCTTGCCCGGCCTGAGATCGTCCATCAGGTTATTGACGCCTGGATATCCCGCCAGCCAGTTTTGTAGTTCGAAAGAGGCAGAAGACAGCTGGTCTAACGGCAAGCCGGTCAAACGGATCTGTATGGCTCGGCCACTGGGCCCTATGCTGGGTTCCTTAAAGGTAATGCTTAAGGCATCGGCAATAACGCCTGTGTGTTCACGCCAGTCATTGATAAAGTCCTGGATCTTGGTATTTCTGGTTTCCGCGGTCAACAAGTCAACATTAACGGTTGCCAGGTGCGGGCCAGATTCAAAGGCATCACTATTTTCGCTATAGCTAACGGTAACGGCCTTGATCAGGGCTTCCTTTTCATCGATGGAAAACTCCTTCTTGCTCTGCTCCAGGGCCTCAAGCAGCTGTTCCACCACCTGTTCGGTACGTTTCAGTGGTGTGCCTGACGGCATCAGTATTCTTGCCTGCACCATATCTCCTTCAACATTGGGAAAGGCGGCAAACTTTAGTATGCCGGATGCCAGCATGCTGACCGAGAATAAAAACAGGGCCAGCACGCCACCGATAAAGGCATAACGGTACTGAATGATGCTTTCCACCAGCAAATAGGTCTTGTGCCTTAAGGCCTCAAACTTATCTTCAAACTTGGTACGAAATTCTGATACGGATTTTTCGTGGGCATGGGCCAGAGAATGATGCAAATGGCTGGGCAGGATGAAAAATGCCTCTATCAGGGAAACAGAGATCACGGATATCAAAACAATGGGTATCACCTTGAGTATCTGGCCGAGATCCCCCTGCAAAAACACCAATCCGGTAAAGATGCATAAGGTAGTGGCAAAGGATGAGGCTACCCCTCTGGCCACTTCCTTGGTACCCTGGACCGCGGCATCCAGGGGCTTCAGGCCTTTTTTAATCTGGCTGCCAATGGACTCTGAGATCACTATGGCGTCATCCATTAAAATGCCCAACGCCAATAGCAGGGCAACCATGGAGATCATATTAATGGTGATGCCCATATGGCCGAGAATAAAGGCGCTGGCCAGAAAGGATACCGGCAAGCCCATCACCACCCAGAAGGCATAACGCAGGGTAAAAAACAGCCACATCACGGCAAATACCAGTAACAAGCCCTGCCAGGCATTAGTCAGCAGCATTTGAATGCGATCTTTTACTATACTGGTGGCGTCCTGAGTCAGGGTCAGGTTAACCCCTAGCGGCAAACGTGCGGATTCCTGCTCAATAAACTCCTCAACTCCGGCCAGTACATCCAGGCTGTCATCCAGGGTATTCTTATTGATTTTCAACAGGGCCGCCGGCAGGCCATTAAAACTAACCTTGTCCTCCGCCAAATCAAAGGTATCAACAATGGTGGCAATTTCACCCAGGCGCACTTCATTGCCGGCTTCTCCCTTAAGGATAACCAGGTCCGCCAACGCCAGGGCATTTCGGCGTTCATCACTGAACCTTAGCTGGGTTTCAACATTATCGGTTTCAATCGAGCCGAGCGGCAGGTCCAGATCCTGCTTGCCGATAAGATTAACCACTTCCTGGATGTTCAAGCCGTAGCGGCGCAAATTATGGTGAGGGATTTGAATGCGCAGCTGACGGTTGGAAAAGCCGCTGATCTCCACCAGGGGAATGGCAGGATGCCGTAACATGCGCTGCTTGATTTCCTCCGCCAGTGTCTTTAACTCGGCGCGCGGAATATCTGCCGTCAGGGCAACCGAGACCACATTCTGGGTACGGCCCTTTTCAGTGATCACCGGCTCTTCCGCCTGGTCCGGGAAATCACTGATGCCATCGACGGCATCCTTAACATCCGTCATAAATTGTTCAAAGTCACCCTGCTCCAGCATTTTTATCGTCATCATGCCAAGATTTTGCCTGGCCTCACAGCTCCTTTCCTCGGTAAAACTGATGCCATCCAGGGCATCTTCAAGTGGCAGGCAAATCCCCAGTTCGGCATCTAATGGCGTAGCGCCTGGATACCTGACCATGACTTCCACCGTATAGGCTTTCACCTCGGGAAAGGTTTCGCGCTTGATGTCCGGCAACACAGAAATCCCCATCAAGAGCAAGACAAACATCAATAGATTGGCCGCGGTGGGGTGGGCGGCAAAATATCTGATCATTGTGCCGCCCTCACCCAAGCTTCCAGCGCTTGCTCGGTTTTCTCGTCTTTAACGGGTGCCACCGTCATGCCATTAACCGCAGGAAATATATCTGAGGTAATGACCTGGTCCCCTGCTTGCAGGCCGCCCTTAAATAAGGCCAGCTCTCCCTGCAGTTGCAGGCCCTTAAGCTCAACCCGCCGCAGCTTGCTGTCATTATCGATGAAATACGCCTGTTGTTCATGCAAGGCAAACCTGGGCATGGCCAGAAAATGGTCCGGCCTGCCCTGTAACTGAACTTCCATATAGTTGCCTTCAAGCAAGGGGGGACGAACACCGGGTTCAACATGCTTATAGCTATCGGAGACACTGACCACGACGCCAACGGTGCGGCTTTGCGGATCCAGGTTATCGGAAAACCTCTCCACCTTGGCATCCCAGCCCTTGAGATCCGTACCGGCAATTTTTACTCTTGCCAAGAGACCTAGCGAGGCAAAAACACGGCTGATATCCTTGATATCACTCGGGTTAACAAACGTGAGCTTTTCCTTATCAAAGCCCCTGGCTATCTGGCGAACCTGCTCCATGGGAAACTGGGCATTGATCACTACCTTATCCATGCCAGAGACATCAAACAGCAAGTTGCCTATGGCTACAAACTGATCCAGCTCGGCGTCCACCTGCCGGACCCTGGCATTAAATGGCAGGGAGATTTCCGTGCGCTGCAGATCACGCTCACTTTGTTCGACCTTGGCCCTGGAGATCTCTATTTTGGCCTCCAGCACCTGGATATCTGAGGGTAGCGTGGTCTGCTTGTTTTCCAGCTGCTGCACTTCCTGTTGTTGCTGCAGCATGTTTTGTCTTTCACTGTCCAGCTTGGATTGAGACACTGCGCCGGTTTTACGCAGTTTTTCAAGACGCTTCAGTTCGGCTCGGCGCACCTTCAATTTTTCATTGGCCAGCCTTAAGTCCAGCCGGGTATTTTCCACCGTCAGCTGCATTTCCTTCAGGCTCGCCTGGCTGGACAATAGATCTGCCTTGGCCTGGCGCAGGGCAAGTTGATAATCCTTATCGTCAATGCGTACTACGACCGTGCCTTTGGGCAGCATAGCGCCTTTTTTCAATTCCGGGTGCAGATAGGTGATTCGCCCCTTGACCTCGGCCTTGGCACTCAGGGTAAGATCCGGAGCGACAGTGCCAAAGCCGGTAATGGTAGGACGCAACTTATGCTCCTGAATAGATATGGTTAACGCGGGCACCGCAGGTCTGGCCTTGGGATTATGCTGCATGCTTGGCTGCATCTTGATGATCAGGATGGTAAGCAGTATGCCCGCCACTAAAATAACTGGCAGCGCCAGTTTATGTTTTAGAAATTTAGACATTATCACCTCGTTTGCCGTAACCGGTTAGAAAAAGTCGGTATATGTTCTCGGCCCATTCGGGCTGTTTCAGTTCATCCTCTGATATCTGCCAGGCCATTTCCCTGATAGGAGCGCCGACAAATGGCATAACAATCAAACCTATCAAGGAAAATGCCGCATATTTGGCATTGATGTTTTCACTCAGCCGCCCCGCCGCTATTTGCTGGGTAATAAGCATAGGCAGGAAACTGGCCATGCGTTTAGGAAAACGTTCAATTAGCAGGTTTTTTAGGGAGGAGTCCCTTGACAACACTTCATCATGCATAATTCTGGCAAGGCCGCTATTTTCATTGAGCATGGACAGCATGATGTGAATAAATTCCCTGATCGGCTCTTGCGCGTGCATGATGTTTTGCATTCTTGAAAAATGCGTTTTTGCCATTTCATCAAGCAGAGCGGTAAACAGGCCTTCCTTATTATCAAAATAATAACCAACCAGGGCTGAATTAACCCCGGCCGCCTTTCCCAGTTCTCGAATGGTAATACTGTTATAGCTCTTTTCCTGCAGCAGTGTCATCGCAGCAGCCAGCAACTTCACCTTTTGTTCCTGTTGCTTATCGCTATCAACAGGTCGCCCTCGGTTGGCATTCATATCAAATCCACACATTAATTAATCATATGATTAATTAAATATTATGATATCGGTTCAGACAAGATTATTTACAATTCTTTACCTGGCAGTTTTTTATATGGGAACTTTTTTGATTTTGCAGGTAAACTACCAGAATTAATGGGCTATTTAACGGAACATTCCTTTCAGTGGTGAATAAAGAGACCTCGGAATTATCTGCTATTCTTTCATCGACCAATCTCGATGCTATTTTGCTCCTACTTTGCCCTATACATAGTGGCAGCTCACTGAAAACATTAAATAAAAATGTATAACAAGTTAATAATAAAGATCTTTTTATTTATCTTTGCACTGCCATGTTTTGGTGAAGGTATGCCCGAGGACCCGTACAAGGATATCCTGAACCTGTCCATCGAACAGTTGGCTAAGGTCCGGGTCACTACTGCCAGTGGTATTTCAGAATCTATCCTTGAAGCACCCGCGGCCATGCTGGTGCTGGATCAGCATGAAATTGTCCGCAAGGGCTATAACAATATTGCCGAAATCATAGCTGATCTGCCGGGATTTGATGTTGTCGCCGTTGGCGGCGCCTCGGGTAAGATCAATGCCTACCAACGCGGCTACCGTACTCCCCTTACCGCCCGCACCCTGATAATGCTTGACGGCATAGTTAACAATAACCTGTGGGAGCAGCAGGTAATAACCGGGCAGCAGTACGCCATCAGCAATATTGAGCGCATCGAAGTTTTGTATGGACCTGCCTCCGTGCTCTATGGACCCAACGCCTTTCTCGGCATCATTAATATCATTTCCAAAAAAGGCAGGTCGCTGGCCGATGGCGAGCATGAACTAAGCGTACGCGGAGAAATAGGCAGCTGGCAGTCCCGCGGTGCCGAACTGCACGCCCGTGGCCACCACAACAACTTTGACTACAGTATCACGGGCCGTATTTTTCACAGCGATGAAGAAGATTTATCCGACCGCTGGGGCTTTTTATCCAATGAGCTGGCCGGTGATCCTGATATTTGGGGCCCCATGCTGCAACTGGCTAATAATGGTGAGCAATATGGCCAATACAATAATGATACCGACGATTGGAGCCTGATAGCCAACCTGGGTTATCAAAACTGGCAAGCCGGAATCAGTGTTTGGCAAACCGACCAGGGCTATGGCGCGCAATTTGCGGCTGACAGAGGGCAATCAAATGCCGACTGGCAACGGAGAGCCGAACACTACTTTGTTAAAAACAGCCACCAGCTAACCAGCCAAATCAGCATGAAGAGCTCGGTACTCTATCGAGCCGACCGTGTGTTTGGCGACTGGGTTGAAGCCGAACAGGACTGGCGTGCGGGTATGCAAGACCATGCCTTTATCAGCCGAACCCATTGGAATTCAAACAACAATGCCCTGGAAGTAAAACAGGAATTTGATGTCAGCTATAATGACAACTTAAGATTAAAAGCGGGTTGGCGTTATAAAAACTCTGACCTGACCAGGGCCTACGATGTCCCCGGCTACTGGAGCGGCTCCTTCAGCTCAGGTAGCAGCGCCGGCGACACGGGTCCGCATGGGTTTGGCGCCGGTATTTATCACAGTACTGATCCCGTCTACGACTTTTTTGACTTGCCCAAGCAAGAGGTTCCAACCGAGAACCGTATCAAATTTAAAGACTGGGGCGGTTATATAAATGGTATCTATAACACGGAAAAATGGCGCTTTAATTTAGGGATTCGCCATGACGATAATGAAGTTTGGGGCTCGTCATTGAACCCAAGGTTATCGGCCGTCTACAAGTTTAATAATAAACATTCGGCCATCAAGCTGATCTATGGTGAGGCCTTTCAGGAGCCCGCCGCCAAACAGCTATATGGCGGTTGGTCGGGGCGCAGGGCCAATCCTGATTTGCAGCCGGAAGAAGCCAGCAATATCGAACTGATCTACCAGCATCAAAACCAGTTCTGGCTCAACGATATATCCCTTTACGTCGCCGAATACAAGAGTGTCATACGGGAGAACGCCGTCAATGATGCACACAGGGATATCTGGGGCCTGGAATACCGAGGCAAGTTTAACTTTACCGGCTCGGATTCCTTGCTGGAAAACATATCCGGACACCTGTATTACACCTATACGGAAGCAAGAACAGATCAACAATACGACCATGACAACGGTGAATGGATAGAAAAAGATGGTGATCAGGGGGATATTGCACCCCATAAGGTCAACCTGTCCCTGGACTATGTCATTGCCAATCGCTGGAACTTGAACCTGAATGCCAATTTCTATTCCCGTACCAAGCTGTATTCCCGTAACCCCTTAACCATTAAAGGGCATGAAGTGGGTTCACGGGTTATTTACGACAGCGTGCTTTCCTACCGGGATAACCAGTGGCAGGTATTTTTCAAAATATTGAATATCTTTGATCGTGAAATTCTGGCGCCGGGCATTAACAATGCCAATTCAGGTGATGATTTTAGCCAGCGCAGCAAGGGCTATGACAACTCTTTGCAGCCTCAGCCGGGTCGGTCATTATGGCTGACGGTCAGCCACTCTTTTTAAGCCGGGTTAAGATTATTTAACGGCCTGGTAGCTGATTTTGTTGATATACCAGGTTTTAAAGCCGATCGGTGTTTTCACATCCGCCTCATCGTCCACTTCTTTTTTCAACAAGGCTCTCGCCATCGGGGAGTCTATCGAGATATAGTCATTGCGCCCGTAAATTTCATCCGGGCCGACAATGCGGAAGCTCATGGTTTCACCCTCGTCATTTTCGATTTCCACCCAGGCGCCAAAAAAGACCTTGCCATCCTGCTGTGGTGAATAGTCAACGATTTTGACATCTTCCAGTCGCTTTCTCAGATACCTGACCCGCCTGTCTATCTCTCGCAAGCGTTTCTTATTGTACTGATAATCCGCGTTTTCACTGCGGTCCCCTAAACTGGCCGCCCAGGACACTTTTTTCGTGGTTTCCGGCCGCTCCACCTTCCACAGGTGATTAAGCTCCTGTTGCAGGATTTCATAGCCTTCGCGGGTGATAATATTGGTTTTCATGGGCCCTTATCAGGTGTGTAAACTAAATCACAATCTCAATATGATCGCATGATAAGGTAAATTTTGCCAAGTGATTAAGCCATGTCTGCTTAATCTAAATCTTGGCCATGGTTCAGCTGGCATCGGCAATGTCGGGGGCAATGGCCCTAAGCTTGGCGTATACGAGAGAATAAATACTCATTGCGCCGATAGTGCCGACGGCACACAGCATCATCACTCCCGCATAGCCAAAGCCTTCCGCCAAAATATAACCGGCAATGGCAGGTGAGATGGACTGAGTTAAGCCTTGTGCCCCGGGCACCAGGGTGGCATATCTTCCCGTATGGTCGATATTGCCGATAGTGCCCAGCTGGTAGACATCGATAAACAGCCAGCAAAAGTTAAATACAGTCGCGGCTATAACATAACTCATGGCGTTGACCTTAAAAGCCAACAGGAACAGGATGGAAGTCATCAGAATAAATGCCGCAATCAGCGGTTTGGACTGACCATAACGGTTACTCATCCAGGTGGCAATAACGCACCCGGTCAGGGTAAACAGGGTGCCAAGGGCCAGGGTGTTGCTGATAAAGTCATCGCTTAAATTGGCATCCACCCCTAACCGCTCGATAAAGGCCCAAAACGCACCTACATTGATATAAACAAAAGCCACGGCAACCAGGCAAAACCAGGGCACCCAGCGAGGAATTTCGACTCCGTTTAAGTGATTCTTGTTAGTCGCCTTTTCTTTATTGGCTTCTTTGTTGGAGCTGGGCAGCCAGTGAACGAAAAAATAGGTCAAAACAAAGGCAATGCAGAAAAATCGGAAGATGCCATTCACTCCCCAGGCATCGGAAATAGCAGGAAAGGTATAAAGCTCAAGCGCATTGACCGCCACCAGGCCAAACAGCAGGATGCTGAAGTTACGCGCGGTATGATGAGTCCCCGCCAGGGTGGCAACCCCCAGGGCATAGCAGAGCCCACCGCCAAGACCGGAAATGATCCGGGTAATAAACAAAAGTTCAAAGGCATGGAAGACAGTGGAAGCAAAGTTAGCCGCAATGGCCACCGTAATGCCGATATAGGCTAGCATTTGTCGGTTAAGGCGGTTGACCATTAAGGATGCCACAACAGAAGCAACAAAAATTCCCATCAAATCGGCGGATGCCAGCCAGCCCAGTTGCTGCTCATTAAAGCCCAGGGTTTCCGCCATGGAGCCAACCAGCATGGGCATACCGATAAATACCGCATTGCCAACGATACTGATGATAACGGCGGCCGCTATGGTGCGCGGATGATCAAAAATGGAGGTTAAAGTCTGTTGTTGCATAAAGATCTGCCATTTTATAAGAGTTATGCATTTCACTATTTCAAAAACAGGCAACCCTTAATATCCCCCCATAAGGGGATAAATAACCCATAAAAATGGCTACTTCATATACAGCAAAGGGTCTGAGGTTGAATTTTCCGGCATCGCCTTTAGTGAAGCAATAAACAAATAAAACAGCTCGGCCTGGGAGCTGACATCCAATTTGATATAAATATTTTTTCTGTGGTGCTTGATGGTTTCCAGGCTATTCTCCAGCTTTTGTGCGATCACCTTGATGGAATGACCATGCAAGATCAGGTGCAGGATTTCACACTCCCTCGGTGTCAGCAGTGACTGTCCAAAGTTAACCAGGGCGTTGTCCAGTTGCCATTCCAGGTTTCGCTCACTGGCAGGTTCTTGTTTCTGTACCCAAAGATCGATTATGGTTTCCAACAAGGGATAGACATTCTCCAGCTGGTTTATATCCTCCTGGCTAAACAAGGGCTCACTGGTATGCCGGGCCAGGGAAATACTGACGATGGCCTGCTGTTCGAGCTGAAACAGGATACAAATTTCATCACAATAGCCTAATTGCTTATAGAAAACATTGTAATATTCCGACTCCTCAAAACCGATTGGCGCGACATCCTTCATGGTAAAAACACCAGCCACCTTGTCATCATAGGCCTTGCGGTAAAAGGGGTCTAGCAAATAGGCACCCGAGTCATACTTGTCTATTTGTATGGCGGGATCTTCATTGGCCAGCAGGCGGTGATGCGAAGTATGCGGCTGCTGGGCATGCGGATACAGGGTTACCATGCCGCTGCTGCTATTGGCCAGCTTCTCTATCCCTTTCAGTAAAAGCCCGATCGCTTCTTCGCTATAGTTCTTTGCCAACACGGAGGCGAGCGTCTGGTTCCAAGCTTTTAAGTCTACGGCGTTGCTCATTATTTTTATTAACCCAATTAAGTTTTAGCCCGTGCAATCACTCTCCCCTTTTCGGGGGATAAACAAAACATTTTCTAGCTGAAATACTGATTTAACAAAGTGATTTATGTCATTGCCTCATGCTTTAAGCGTGCAGCAATCCTCATAAATTTTCAACTAATGACAAAAACTAAATTCAGGCACTGCGAAGGAAACATTATGAAGAACAAGTTTAAACTGGCCAAACTGACGCTTGCATTAGCCTCACTGTGGGCCACGACATCAACGGCATATGCACAAGATACCACTGACGATACCGGCGCACAAAAGAGCGAAAAAATTGAATCCATCGTCATTACCGCACAAAAACGCTCTCAATCCATCAACGAAGTAGGTGTGACCACCACGGCCTTTGCCGGGGATATGCTGGAAGATCTGGGAGTGGAAAACGCCGTTGACCTGGGTGCCAATACGCCGGGCCTGGTGGCGGTTAACTCCACATCAGGTGGCACGCCAATATTTGCCATACGCGGTATCGGCCTGGATGACTTTAGCCCCAACAACACCAGTGGTGTCGGCGTTTATACCGACGAGGTTTTTGCCAGTAGCCCGGTTTATCTGGGCGGCCAGCTGTTCGATATCGAGCGTGTTGAAGTATTAAAAGGGCCGCAGGGCACGCTTTATGGCAAAAACACCACGGGCGGTGCCATCAACTTTATCACCAAGAAACCGACCGACGACTTTGAAGCCTATATCGAGGCGGACTATTCCAGCCATCAGACAGTAGAAATCACCTCGGCAGTGGGCGGAGCCCTGACAGATACGGTCAATGGTCGCCTGTCCTTTAACTATGCCAAATCCAATGAAGGCTGGCAGCAAGATGTTAATACCGGCGAAGAATTTGGCCTGCAAGATACATTCGCTATCCGTGGCCAACTGGGTTTCGAACTGGGCAGCAGTGGCACAGGCCTGTTGCGAGTTTACGCCAACCAGGACAAATCCAAACCCTTATCCCCAGATAGCGAAGGCATTGAAGATGTTTTCGGTGATGACTCCTTCGCCAGTTTGAACTCACCCAGCGATCCGGCCAAGGTCAGTGTCGGCGACCTGGATGTTTTCCGTGATGAAAGCGGCTCTGGTGTTGCCCTGACCCTGGATTTCAGCTTTGACTATTTCGACCTGATTTCCATCAGCTCCTGGGATCAGTATGACAAGAAAATGGTGGACAATTACGATGGTACCGCCGCGGCCACCATGGAGCTGATCCAGGATGACGAGCTGGAACAATGGTCTCAGGAACTACGCTTTATCAGCAACTCGGGTGACGACTTTACCTGGGTGGCCGGGGTCAATATCTCCAACGAGGAAGTGGATGCCTATGATATCTTCGATGATTCTTTCTTCCTGTCTGATTCTGTCTATGATGGCATGCTTTACCCTGAAGATATCAGCATGTTTGGCCAGGACCAGTTTATTGCCGATTATGTTCAGGAAACCGATTCTTATGGGTTTTACCTGCATACCGAAACCCAGCTTAATGACAACTGGAAGCTGATCGCCGGTATTCGTTACTCCTATGACGAACGTTCCTTTAATGGCAGTGCCACCAACCTGAGCCTGGGCGAGGTGTTCCCCGTCACCGAATTGAATGAAACCAATGATGAGGATGCCATAACCGGTAAGTTGGGGCTGGACTGGAAAGTAAACAAGGATTTGCTGGTATTCGGTAATATCGCCACCAGCTACAAGAGCGGCGTCTACTATGGCGGCCCGGTGCTGGATGCCAGTGCCTGGAGCTATGTGGAGCCGGAAGACGTTACCTCGGCGGAAATTGGCTTTAAGTGGACCCTGCTCGACGGCGCCATGCAATTTAATGGTGCGGCCTTTGCGCTGGAATATGAAAACCGTCAATCCCTACTGACCTTTATTTCCGATGACTTCAGTAACTTCAGCGGTTTTGCCGTCGCCGATACTACCCTGGCCAATATTCCGGAATCGGAAACCACCGGCTTCGAGCTGGATGTGCACTGGTTGCCAACGGATTCACTGACCCTGCAGGCCGGTATCGCCTACCTGGACTCCAAGGTGACCAAGGCACCGACTACCGCCGATTTGCGTGGCATCAATGCCGATGCTTCCGTCAATGACCAGGCCAATATCGACGGCTTCGGTTTTGTCGATGCGCTGGCGGCACCATTGGAAAGCGGCACTATATTGTCGCAGGCACCAGAGTGGAGCTATAACGCTCTGGCCGCCTATGAAATGGAGCTTGAGAATGACAAGTACCTGAAATTCCAGACCAGTTATAGCTGGTCCGATAGCCAGTATGCCCAGCTTGCCGACAGTAATGCCAAGTATGGTCCTGTCTCCTCACTGAATGCCCTGGTATCGCTGAGTTCCGACCTTGATAATTGGACAGTGACACTATGGGGACGCAATATTCTGGATAACGACGCCGAAACCTATTCATTCACAGGTTTTGCCGGACGCACAGTGTACCGACAGCAGCCGGCAACCTTTGGCATCACCTTTAAGTATGACTACTACTAAAAACCTTTATATCTAGCAAAGTGTCGGGCTGTAGCAGCCCGGCAACTGCGAATTTATTCAATTAATTTTCGACTCAATTGGCCAGCAAACCCTGCTCCCCTGATGGGGGGATTTATCCGATAACCACAGGTTCTTATACTGCTAGCCAGAGTCAATAACCTGTTTTAAGGGGCAAGAAATGAACGACTTCACCACCAACATCATGCAGAAAGACAAAGATCACTTTATGCATCCCTGGACCATTTTTGATGTCTACAAAACTGAAGGTGCCCTGCCCATTGAAAATGCCTCGGGTATTCATGTTCAGGATACCGACGGCAACAAATATCTGGATGCAGTTGGCGGCCTTTGGTGTAATAACATAGGCACGGGCTTGGATGAAATGGCCGATGCCATCGCCGAACAGGTGCGCAAGATGTCCTATGCCAGCCCCTTTGTTGATATGACCAATGTACCTGGCACTTTGCTGGCGGAAAAAATTGCCGAGCTGGCGCCGGGTTCGCTGAACCGGGTTTTCTATAGCTGCGGAGGTTCTACGGCAGTGGACACAGCCTACCGCCTGATCCAGTACTACCAGAATTGCCGTGGCAAGCATGAAAAACAGCATATTATTTCGCGCGATATGTCTTACCACGGATCTACCTATGCGGCCATGTCCATCGGTGGTAAGAAAGGCGATCACCCGGCTGAGTTTAATTATATCCAGGATACCATTCATCATATCAGCGCCCCCAAACAATACGGCTTGCATGAAGACAAGACAGAAGAAGAATTCCTGGCCTTCCTGCTGGAAGAATTTGAAGCCAAAATCCTGGAAATTGGTGCTGACAAGGTCGCCGCCTTTTTCGCCGAGCCTATACTGGGCGCCGGAGGCGTGATTGTACCGCCAAAAGGCTACCACAAGAAAACCTGGGAGCTGTGTAAAAAATACAACATCCTCTATGTATCCGATGAGGTAGTCACCGCATTCGGCCGTCTTGGCCACTGGTTTGCTTCTAAGGAAGTTTTTGACATTCAGCCCGATATTATCATCAGTGCTAAAGGTTTGACTTCCGGCTACCTTCCGTTAGGAGCAACCATTTTTTCTGACGAAATCTGGGATGTGATCAGCGAAGACGGCCATGGCCGCTGCTTTGCCCATGGCTTTACCTACTCGGGCCACCCGGTTGCCTGTGCCGCCGCCTTGAAAAACATCGAAATCATGGAGCGTGAACAGTTGCTTGATAATGTCAAAAACCTGGAACCCTATTTCCATGAAAAACTTAATACTTTACGCGACCTGCCCATTGTTGGCGATATCCGCGGCAAGGGCTTTATGTGGTGCGTCGAATTTGTTGCCAACAAGGAAACCAAAGAACTGTTTCCGGAAGAGATGGATATTGGCAAGCAAATCTCCAATCATGCCGATGCCCGTGGCCTGATTCTTCGCCCAATAGTGCACCTGAATGTGATGTCGCCACCGCTGACGCTGACCAAGGATGATATCGACTTTATTGTTGATACCTTGAGGGCCAGCGCCCTGGCTACCATAGATGACCTGGCGACACAGGGTTACAGCTACCCTGGCCAAGCATCCTAGGATCCATACCATGAAAGATCTCAACAAGTTATTTATTAACGGGCAATGGCGTGACAGCCAGTCCGGCGAAACTCTGGAGGTGATCAATCCTGCCACCGAATCGCCGGTCGCCCAAGTTGCCTCGGCCAACAAGGCAGATGTCGACCTGGCGGTAACAGCAGCAAAGAAGGCTTTTGACTCCTGGTCAAATACGCCGTCGGCCGAGCGCAGCAAACGCATTAAAGCCATTGCCCAGCGCATGGAAGAGCGCAAGGACGAACTAGTAAAGGCCATTTCCCAGACCATGGGCTGTCCCGAGCATATTGCCGGCTGGCTGCAGGTGGAAGGGCCGATAGAAGGCATGCAGTTATTTGCCGATCATTGCCAGCTGACCGATACCACAGAAGAAGCTGGCAGCTCTCTGGTAGTCAAGGAGCCGATAGGGGTCTGTGCCTTTATCAACCCTTGGAACTATCCATTGCACCAGCTTGTCGGCAAGGTCGGAGCTGCATTGGCTGCCGGCTGTACCATGGTGGTTAAGCCATCGGAACAAACGCCGTTGCAGGACTATATCATGGCGGAGATCTTGGCCGAGTGCGGCATTCCCGACGGCGTATTTAACCTGGTTCCGGGTACGGGAACCGTAGTTGGTGAAGCCTTAAGTACTCATCCCGATGTGAATATGGTTTCTTTTACCGGCTCAACCCAGGCGGGTATCAAGGTAGCACAAGCTGCGGCGCCAACGGTAAAACGCGTCACTCAGGAGCTGGGTGGCAAGTCCCCCTTTATCATCACGGAAGATGCCGACTTGGCTGCGGCAGTAAAATATGGTGTTGAAGATGTCATGCTTAACTCAGGACAAACCTGCACCGCATTGACCCGCATGCTGGTGCCTGAGGCCAAGTATAAAGAAGCCCTGACCATCGCCAAAGAAGTTGCTAACGGCCTGCAAGTAGGGACAGAGCAAGACGCCTTCCTCGGCCCCATGTCATCAAGAGCTCAACAGCAGCGTGTGCTTGAATATATTCAATTGGGAATAGAAGAAGGGGCCGAGCTGGTGTGCGGCGGCATTGAATCACCCTTACCCGAGCAGCCAGGCTATTATGTCGCTCCTACCATCTTAGGTCAGGTCAATAACCAGATGCGTATCGCCCGCGAGGAAATCTTTGGTCCCGTACTCTGCATAATCCCCTACCAGGACCTGGATGAGGCCATTGCCATTGCCAACGATACCCCTTACGGCCTCTCTTCAGGGGTTTATGCCAAAGACGAAAGTGCAGCCCTTGCCATCGCAAGAAAAATCCGCGCCGGCCAGTGCTATATCAACGGCAGTTTCTTTAACTACCTCGCCCCGTTTGGTGGCTATAAGCAGTCGGGCAACGGCAGGGAATTTGCCGGGATAGGGGTGGAAGAATTTCTCGAGACCAAGGCTATTCAGCGTGGCGAATTTTAAGGAGCGAGGTGATGACAGAAAAAACATTTAACCAGCCATTCAATCAATCATTTAACCAGCCCATGGGCGGCAATGAAATGCCAAGATTTGGCGGCCCAGGCACCATGTTTCGCCTGCCCGCCAGTGAGTTGAGTGATGATTTGGATATCGGCATACTCGGCATTCCGCTCGATATTGGTGCCAGCAATCGCAGCGGCACCCGTTATGGCCCCCGAGATATTCGGGCAGAGTCGGTACTGGTGCGCCCCTATGGCATGTATACCAAGGCAGCACCGTTTGACAGCTTCCAGGTTGCCGATATCGGCGATGTTGCCATCAACACCTTTAACCTGGGTGATTCCATCGACATTATTGAGCGTCACTATGACCGGGTCATGGCGCACAATATCAAGCCGTTGACTCTGGGTGGCGATCATACCATCAGCCTGCCTATCCTGCGATCGCTATACAAAAAGCACGGTACCATGGCGCTGGTGCATGTCGATGCCCATGCCGATATCAACGACAGCATGTTTGGTGAAAAAATTGCCCATGGCACCCTCTTCAGGCGCGCCATCGAAGAAGGTCTGGTTGACCCGAACAAGATGGTACAAATTGGCCAGCGTGCTACGGGTTACAGTGCCCAGGACTTTCAATGGGCAATAGATCGTGGTGTCCAAGTGGTACAGGCCGAAGAATGCTGGCTCAAATCTCTAGTCCCCCTGATGGCAGAAGTCAGGGAGAAAATTGGCCCGGATACGCCAACCTATCTGACCTTTGATATTGACGGCATAGATCCGGCGTTTGCCCCGGGAACCGGCACGCCCGAGCCGGCCGGACTGACTTCACCCCAAGCATTGGAAATCATTCGTGGCATGTATGGTACTAACCTGGTCGGCGCCGATCTGGTGGAAGTGTCTCCTGCCTATGACACCAGCGGCAATACCTCGCTGCTGGCAGCCAACCTCGCCTTTGAAATGCTGTGCAGCTTCCCCGGCTGCCTGCGCCGCGATTAACTCTAAAGGAGCATTATTATGACCCGACCAACAGATTTCGCCATTACCCGGGAAGATTTACTGGGTACAGATATTGAACCCAGCTATTCGGGCGTATTAAGCTTTTTACGGCGCAAATACAGCCGTGATCTCAGCCAGGTGGATGTCGCCGTCACCGGCGTTCCCTATGATCTTTCCGTTACCAATCGTCCCGGGGCTCGCTTTGGTCCCAGGGCTATAAGAGAAGTGTCTTCAAGCATGAATTGGGGCACTGTCCCTCACTGGGGCTTCGACCCTTTCGAAACCCTGGCGGTAGTCGACTATGGTGATTGTGGGGTGGACTCCAGTAAGCCGGAATCTATTCCGGCCGAGATTGAGGCCCATATATCCAAAATCATCAATCAGGATTGCGCTACCCTAACCCTGGGCGGTGATCACTTTATCACGTATCCGATACTACAAGCCTATGCCAAAAAGTATGGTAAGGGCTTATCTCTTATCCATTTTGATGCCCATTACGACACCTGGAATGACAGGGAGGGTAAAATCGAGCACGGCACCATGTTCAACCATGCCACAAAAGAAGGTTTAATCGACCCATCAAGATCAGCGCAAATCGGCATGCGTACGGCAATCGAAGATACCCTTGGCTTTAATGTTATGGATAACCACTGGGTCCATGAAAACGGTCCGGATAAGGTGGCAGCACACATCAAGGAAATTGTCGGTGATAACCTTTGCTACCTGACCTTTGATATCGACTGCCTGGACCCAAGCTATGCACCAGGCACAGGTACGCCCGTTGTTGGCGGCCTGAGTACCTATCAGGCACAGCGAATTTTGCGAGGCCTGGAAGGCATTAATATCATTGGCATGGATCAGGTGGAAGTTTCGCCTGCATACGATGTCGGCGATATCACGGCCTTGGCGGCATCATCACTGGCTCTGGATATGCTGTGCCTGTTTGCCAGAAGAAAAAATAATTAAAGATATCAGGCCATTAAGAATCATCAAATAAAGGCAGCAGTTAAATAAATGTTGCCTTTATTTCGGCAACCATAGCGGTAAACTCTTCATTTTGCATAAAGTTCTTATCCGGTAATATGCCTTTGTCCATATAGTCACTGGTCAGCAGGTTAATCATCAGCTCGTCTGTGATATCGCCACAATAGATGGCACCGGCACGCAGAAAATCCACATACTCAACCGTTTGTGGCAAAAACATCATGTCTTTCCAGTTACCGACAATATCACAATACTCTTCCGGCAACTCCCATGCCTGTACGATTCTCATGCCTATCTCACTGGCTAAATCTTCAATAACATGACTCAGAAACTTGCGATGGGCAAAGAGTTTTTCATGATGCGCGGCTTCGTCCAAAATCGGCAGCACCCCAACATTTTGGATCAGGGCAATCAAGGTCAGAGAATCCAGCGTTAACCTGCATTGTTTGTGTTCTTTCAGATACAAGCTGAGTAAAGAAATGGCAACCGAGGCCAGGTCTATGGTTTCTATCCAAAGCCTGTGTGAATACTTGGTAATATTAGCATTGTCGGAATGAAACACATGCTTGACCGCTATGGCGGTGACCAGGGTTTTAATGGTCTCCAGGCCTAATCTGGCTACGGCCTGCTGAACCGATTTGAGCTTTACCACGCCACCAAACGCGGCACTATTGGCCAGTTTGAGCATATCCAGAGACAGGGAGGCATCATGAGTGATTATCTGGCTAAGCTGGTTCAGACTAACATCCGGCTCACTGGCTTTTTGTCTTACCTTTAGGGCAATTTCAGGCAATATCGGCAGCACCAAAGTGTCTTGCTCTATCTTATCGACCAGTATCTTGTATAACGCCTTTTCCGCACTCATTCCGACTCCTGTCAAGGTGTATTCAAAGCCTCAACCGCTACCCTTTTCCCTCATTCGGTGACATAAAAGTATAAGGCCCTATACAAGACAATAACTTCATGGAAAAATTGCGCAAGGGTTTTCTTAGCTTATGCGTTGAAAAACAAAGAAAAGTCTACAGATAATATCGGCCGTCAAGCAATAATATCTTGTTCAAGTAATTGCTTGATGCGCTGCTCGCTGTAACCCAGTTTTTCAGACAGTACCTGCCTGGTATGCTGACCCAATGCAGGGGAGGCACTGGCGTATTGCACAGGAGTATCAGAAAGCTTTATCGGCGAGGCCACGGTAGGGACAGATTCGCCTTCGCCATCAGGCAGCAGGCGTATCATCTCCCTGTGTTGAATTTGCGGGTGATTGACCACCTGTTCCAGGGTATTCACTGGCCCGCAGGGCACGGAAATTTGCTCAAGTTGCTCTATCCACCAAACGGTCTCTCTTTGGGCAATTTTTTCCGCCAAGACGGGTATCAGACTCTTGCGATTTTCCACCCTGAGTGCATTGGTGCGATAGTGAGCATGCTCTGCCAGCTCGGCACATGCTGCAAGCCGACAAAAACGGGCGAACTGGCTGTCATTGCCAACGGCCAGTATCAAGCTGCCATCGAGGGTGGCAAAGGTTTGATAAGGAACTATATTGGGGTGGCCATTGCCCAGGCGTGGCGGATTCTCGCCGGTCACCAGGTAATTCATGCCCTGGTTCGCCAGGGTTGCCAGCTGCACATCCAACAGCGCCATATCTATATATTGTCCCTTTCCGGTGCGATATCGCGACAGCAGGGCTGCCTGAATGGCATTGGCGCTATATAGACCTGTCATCACATCCACCAGAGCGACGCCGACTTTCATGGGCGCTCCCTCAGGTTCACCTGTGATGCTCATCAAACCCCCTTCCCCCTGGATCATGGCATCATAACCGGCCTTATGGGCATAAGGGCCGGTCTGGCCAAATCCAGTGATTGAGCAGTACACCAGCTTGGGATTCAGCTGGCTCAGGCTGTGATAATCCAAGCCATACTTTTTCAGTCCGCCCACTTTAAAATTCTCGACCAGGACATCTGCCTGTAGAACCAGGTCTTTCACGACATTTTGTCCGCCCTGAGTGGTGATATCTATGGCTATAGACTGTTTATTGCGGTTGGTACAATGAAAATAAGCGGCCTGAGCTTTTTCTTCCCCTTGTGCCGCCTTAACAAAAGGAGGGCCCCAGTGACGTGTGTCGTCCCCTTTCTTCGGCTGCTCAACCTTGATCACCTCGGCGCCAAGGTCGGCCAGCATTTGTGAGGCCCAGGGGCCGGCGAGTATCCGGCTCAGATCTAGAACCCGAATCCCCTCCAAAGCGCCTTTCATTAGCAAAAGGCCTGAATACCGGTAATGGCGCGACCAAGGATCAGGGCGTGGACATCATGGGTACCTTCATAGGTATTGACCGCCTCCAGATTCATAACATGACGGATAACACCGAATTCATCGCTGATACCGTTACCGCCATGCATATCACGGGCAACACGGGCAATATCCAGGGCCTTGCCACAGTTGTTACGTTTTAGCAGGGAGATCAATTCGACCGGGCACTTGTCATCATCCATTAAACGCCCCATTTGCAAACAGCCCTGCAGACCCAGGCTGATTTCGGTTTGCATATCCGCCAGCTTCTTCTGTACCAGCTGATTTGCCGCCAATGGCCGCTTAAATTGCTCTCTGTCCAGGGTATAGTTACGGGCGCTGTTAAAACAGAATTCAGCCGCGCCCATGCTGCCCCAGGCAATGCCGTAACGGGCCTTGTTCAAGCAGCTGAATGGCCCCGTTAGGCCTTTAACTTCGGGAAAGATGTTCTCATCCGGTACAAAAACATCGTCCATCACGATTTCGCCGGTGGCCGAGGCGCGCAAAGAAAACTTGCCTTCAATCTTGGGTGCCGACAAGCCTTCCATGCCTTTTTCCAGGACAAAGCCGCGGATCACGCCTTCCAGCTTGGCCCAAACCACAAAGACATCGGCGATCGGAGAATTGGTGATCCACATCTTGTTACCCGTTAATCGGTAGCCACCCTCAACCTTGGTGGCATGGGTGCTAAGAGACGCCGGATCACTGCCGGAATTAGGCTCGGTCAGGCCAAAACAGCCGACCCATTCGCCGGACGCAAGCTTGGGCAGGTACTTCATTCTCTGTGCTTCAGAGCCAAAGGTATAAATAGGATGCATCACCAGTGATGACTGGACACTCATGGCACTGCGGTAACCGCTGTCAACCCGCTCCACCTCTCGGGCGATCAGGCCATAGCTGACATAATTAACTTCGCTGCCACCATATTTCGTCGGCAAGATGGAGCCCAGCAGGCCTAATTCTCCCAGCTCACGCATGATTTCCCGGTCAAAGTTTTCATTGCGATTGGCATCAAGCACACGTGGCAACAGCTTTTCCTGGCAATAGTCATGGGCGGTATCACGTATCATGCGTTCTTCTTCACTCAGCTGTTGCTCGAATGACATGGGATCTTGCCAGTTAAATGGCGGGCGTGATTGGCTCATAAGAAAACTCCACTAGTTTGTGATACCTAAAATATAGTCACTAGTCTATCCCAAGCCAAAGAATATATATAATATATAGAAACTATACTTTTAATATAATTAATATATGAACCTAAGGCGACTCGATTACTTTTGCCAACTGGCTGACACAGGCAACTTTACCCGTGCCGCCAAGCAGATAGGTATCGCGCAACCGGCGTTGACCATAGCAATTCAAAAACTGGAGCAGGAAGCCGGATTAAAGTTGATCAACCGAGCGGAAAAAAGTGCCCTGCTCACCGCCGAGGGTAAGGTCCTGTATGATCTAGCCAGCAAATTACTGGCACAGGCCAAGCAGGTAGAGCTGGAACTGGAAGAGCTAAAGGAGCTGGAGCGGGGCAACATAGTTTTCGGCGTTTCCGCCATGATGGGCTCCTATTATTTTCCACAACTACTGACCAGCTTCAAGCAGAAATATCCCAATATCAAGATACACTTGGTGGATCAGGGCTCTGCCGCCCTTGAGCAGATGTTGCTTAATGGAGAGCTGGACCTGGCACTGGTACGCTGTGATAGGGAAAACCCAGTGTTACGTTACACCGGCCTGGTGGAAGAAGAAGTGGTTGCCGCCATGACAGTTCGCCATCCGCTCGCTCGACAACAGAGCCTGTCACTGGCTCAGTTTTGCCAGCACCCCCTGGTATTATTTCATGAGGGTTATTTTTTACGGGAAGCGGTCAGCCAATACGCGCAAAAGCACCAGATATCATTGGATATTCGCATGGAGACTAACCTGATCGAACTGCAAAAATCGCTGATCAGAAACGAAGTCGGCATTACCACTTGCTTGCCAAGAATATTGGCGGAAGAAACCGGTATCACAGCTGTGCCCTTTGAACCGAAAATCAAGATTCAACTGGGTTTGGCCTGGAAAAAGAGCCATTACCTGTCCAAGGCCAGCCAGGCCTTTATCCACTACTTGAGCTCGCAGGTGAACCGTTAAGCTCACCTCGTTTTCTCAAATAAAAGCCCCGTAAAATAAGGTGGGATTCTTTTACTTGATAGGGCTATTTCTTGTTGCGGATCAGCCGGCTTTTGATCGGTACCTGGCAGACGTCGAGGACAGGCGGCGGCTTCTTGTAGAAGAACCGGCTTGGTCTTTTACGACGCTTATCCATTCTCTCAATAAAGGCTGCGCCTTCGGTCACTTCAACTTCAACTACCAGCTGTTCCTCTTTGGCAACATCTTTCATCAATTGCATTGACGTGATAGCAACATGCTGATCAGGATGGATGCGCTTGTCCCCTTCCACTACTTGGGTACGCTGCAGCGATTGAATGTGCTCCATTCCGTAAACAACACGGCCAAAAACACTCATGATCCTGTCCAGGTACCTGGGTGCCTGGCCAATGGGGAAATAGAAATGGCTGGATGCAGAGCTGGGACGGTCGCCCCGTGCCATGGCAATAACCCCGGGACAATGGGTCAGCCAGGCCGCTTCTTCACTAGGGTTATGGCCTATGGCAAAACCGTCCTTAAAACCCGTCTGTTCGGCGAACATATCCTTATCCTGCACCTTGGTAAAAGACCAGTTTTTATCGGTTTCCCACTCACCCTCCATGCCGAGCTGATCGACTGTGGGGACACTTTGCGGTGGCCCCGCCTGGGCAACAAAGCCATCAATCACCCGGTAGAATTTATTACCATCATAAAAGCCTTTACCGATCAGCTCTTTAAACTGGACAACATGTTTAGGCGCAAATTGCGGTGCCAGTTCGATAACGACCTTGCCCTGAGGTAAGGTCATTAATACCGTATTGTCAGGGTCCAGGCTACGCCATTGGGTGTCTGACGCTACGGCCAAGGCAGGCGACAGGCTGGCGAATGCGGATAGGGCAAAGCAACAGGCTTTGGCAAATGATTTCATTGCTAAAATCCTTTCTTTCTTGTTATGGATGTGCTGATAGCAAGCAGTAAAACAAATTTATCTGGCCACTGCCAGTACTTGCTTATTTAAATAGATAAAAGCTGATCTAAATTAACCCGCGGAATAAAAGCTGAGATTGAAAAGCGGTTGAATACAATCAGTCTGGATTGCTAACATAGCCCACCATAAAAACCACCCAATATCATAATTACGCGGAGTGTTTTGTGAATAAAAGCGCTATCACCAATTTTCTCGCCCTGATGGCAGCCCTCATCGGATTTATCAGTGAGCAGCATATTCTGTTTACCGTCGGTATTTTTGCCCTTTCCGGCGCCGTCACAAACTGGCTCGCCGTGCATATGTTATTTGAAAAAGTACCCGGCCTTTATGGTTCTGGCGTTATTCCGGCACGATTCGAAGATTTCAAACAGGGCATCAGGGACTTGATGATGGAACAGTTTTTCACCGAAGAAAATATCGATCGCTTCCTGGCCGGAAGCTCAAACAAGGCCATTGACCTGGCCCCTGTGATTAACCGAGTCGATCTGGATCCTGCCTTCGATAACTTTGTCGAGGTGGTCGAAACCTCATCCTTTGGCGGCATGCTGGCCATGGTGGGCGGTAAAGAAGCCTTGATGCCGTTACGAGAGCCCTTTATCGAAAAAATGAGAACCACGGTGGCCGACATTTCACAAAGTGAAGATTTTAATAATATTTTGCGCGAAGAGCTGGAACAACCCAGAGTTATGGCAGGAATGCGTGAAAAAGTCAGCGACATTATCGAAAAACGCCTCAATGAACTAACGCCACAGCTGGTAAAAGAAATTATTCAAAGCATGATCAAAAAGCACTTGGGCTGGCTAGTGGTTTGGGGTGGAGTTTTTGGTGGAGTTATTGGCCTGATAGCGGCAATTAGCAACACATTTTGATGCATCCCCAAGTCAGGCTTGAAAAGTTATTTGCAGTAAAAGTCAATAATAATTCACTGCCGTGCCAAGCCGTTATTTTATAGTGTTTTTTGATATATCTTTTATTGCTCTTTTTCCGCACTTTTTTTCATCAAGCACTTTAATTTTTGCCCTGTTATAGGCTATGCTTTCGCTTTAATCAAAAGGGGTTATATCACTGTTTATTGCGATGGCGCTTAAACAGAAAAATCCCATCTTAAATAAGGTAAATGGAGTCATGTTTGGTAGTTTGAAGGCTTTGCCAGCCGATCCTATTTTAGGCTTGTTGGCTAAATACAGAGAAGATGCTAACCCTCAAAAGATAGACTTGGGTGTGGGTGTATATAAAGACGAGGCGGGACACACGGCAATTTTGGACTGTGTTAAGAAGGCCGAACAACACCGCTTAGCTACCGAAGATACCAAAGTATATATTGGCCCAACCGGCTCAGAACTCTTTAATAGTGAAATGAGCAAGCTTATTTTTGGCGAAGGACATCAGGTATTAACGGCAAACCGTGCCCGCACCGTATCAACTCCTGGCGGCACGGGCGCCCTGCGCGTTGCCGCAGAATTCATCAAGTCATGCAAGGCCGGCGCAACTATCTGGGTCAGCAACCCGACCTGGGCCAACCATACTGGCTTGTTTCAGGCGGCGGGTTTGAACGTCAAAACCTACCCTTACTATGATTATGAAAACAAGTGCCTGGACTTCGATGGCATGCTGGCGGCGTTAAAAGAAGTTGCCGCGGATGATGCCGTATTGTTACACGCCTGCTGTCACAACCCGAGTGGCATGGATTTAAGCCAGGAGCAGTGGCAGCAAGTGGCAGAAGTGGCCAAGCAGGTGGGCTTTATGCCGCTAATCGATATGGCCTACCAGGGCTTTGGTGACGGCCTGGATGAAGATGCCTATGGCCCGCGCTTAATGGCCGACAGCGTTGATAACATGATAGTGTGCAGCTCATGCTCGAAGAACTTTGGCCTATACCGTGAACGTATTGGCGCCTGTACCATTATCGGTGAAACGGCGGCAAGTTCAGATATTGCCAATTCAGTGCTCCTGTCCGTGGTACGTTGTATCTATTCCATGCCGCCGGCACATGGTGCCGCCATAGTAGAAACCATTCTAAGCTCGGATGAATTACGTCAGCAGTGGTATGCCGAGTTAAAAGAAATGCGCGACCGTATTAACGGCAACCGCCAGCTGATTGTAGATAAACTGGTGGAAAACGGTGTCACCCGTGATTTCAGCTTTATTACACGCCAAAAAGGCATGTTCTCCTTCCTGGGCATTACCCCGGAACAGGTACAGCGTCTGCAGGATGAATTTAGTATCTATATGGTAGGCTCCAGCCGTATGAGCATTGCCGGTATCGCCAACTCTAATGTCGATTACCTGGCGCAATCTATCGCTAAAGTACTATAGATAGAAAAGCAAAAATAACAGGGCGCTGATTGGTGAAATCAGCGCCCTTTTTTATGCCCATTGGTCTCAAAACCAGACGGATTATATGTGCTGAACAACGACTTGCCAAAGCCTATGATTCCGCTTTAGGCCCCCTTTGCATCAGCTATCCCCTTCCTGCTCAAAATGAAACATGCGCTTCCAGTCCTGCTTCATATCAACCACTTGCCAGTCCAGCTCTTTGGCCCAGGTCAGGGTTTTCTTACCCAGGTGATAAAAGGGATCCGGTTTGTATTTATATTCACGTTCCGCATCCGTGTGATGAATTAGCATGCATAGGGCGCACTCACTGCCATCGGCCCAACGCAGCATTTCCACATCACCGATACTGTTGCCAAAGGCAGCAATGGGGCGCTTGGCCAAGGCTCTTTCTATACCCAGTACTTTTCCGGACCTGTAGTCAAAAAAGAAGGGGATGGGCTCCAACATCACCACCAGGCCATTATCTCGCTCTGCCAGCCGGGTTTTAACGCTGCTGCCGATAATGCGATCCGCCGATATCCTGTAAACCCTGTTCGACCAGGGGCGAATAAAGTTGGCGGTACCGCCGGAAACAATATAGTTGCGAAAACCATGTTGTTCCAGATAGGCCAGTAGTTCCAGCATGGGCAGATAGGCAAGCTCGGTATAAAGGCGTTCGTACCTGGGGTGCCTGGCCTTGGCTATCCAATCAGTGACCTTCTGGCGATATTCTTCCGTGGTCAAGCCCGAGTGCAGGTAAGCCAGTAACTTCTTAAAGAGGTCAAAGGCATCCCAGATAATGCTCATGCCCAAGTGAATAAGGCGGGACAAGGTGCCCTTGTTCTTTAGTACATCCTGATCCAGGAGTTCACGCTTATAAAAGGCCAGCTGCGCCAACACCGGCTTTTCCACCCAGAGGGTGCCGTCATTATCAAAGGTGGCGATGCGCTCCTGCTCGGGAACAAAAAATTCGGAGTCGGGTGAAGTCACCCGCCGAACAAAATCGATAATGCTTTGCTTAGCCTCGCCCTCATGCCAGGAGGGCAAGGCATCTTTACTGCTTTCCATACCTAATAGCCGTTACGAGGTTTGCACTGACTCGGACGACTGCACATCCTGCTCTTCATCGTTATATATCGGCTTGATCAATATCGACGAGTCAAAGCCAAAGAATTTACCACTCCAGATAAACACCTGCCAAACCAGGACGCCAAAGGGAATATAGCCCCAATAGCCTAATAAGGGCATTTCGGAAAAGAGATGGATAACATCAACATAGGGAATATCATAAACCCAGTAGTTGGGGTTAGTGATGGGCTGCTCCGGATGGGCACTACCATAGTTCCAAAATTCCCACAAAATGCCATTGGCAAAGGCAGACAGACCGATCAATACGCCGGCATCCCAGTTGCCTTCGGCAATATCGGTAAACGGGTTCCAGATATTGAGCCTTAACAAAATACCCGTCATTACCGCAAAAGGCCCAATCCATACTACCCAAAACAGCATGTAGGGCAGGAAGACCATGGCACCTATCAGCAAGCTGCCAACCAGTATCAAGGTATTGCCCGAGAGTTTCATTTTCGGACCGTTTTGATAGCGGGCGACAAACTTGGGAAAGGTATTAAACAGGTTATACCATTGGAAAAATACCGGGGTGATCATGCTATAGGTGATCAGAAACTCTATGGTCAATGTCACTTTAGACCAGGGGATCTGGTAGGCATTGGGGTAATACCAGTTGCCCAGAACAAAATAGTCGTAATATTCGAAATAGACCCAGCCAAGGGTGGAAACAATGCCTGTCAGCAGCAGGGTTAACGGCTTGGTGGCAAACAGGGAGGCACCGTTATTGCGCTTATAGATAATACCGTCCAGGACAAAGATAAAGCCCCACCACAGTGGGGTGAAAGACCAATAGACCAGATCGCCAAAAGGCGTGGTTCGGGTCCACATCAACCACCAGAAAAACCCGACAAAGGCCCCGCCCAGCCAGAACCACCAGGGCAATGATTTGGTGGAAACCGGCATGGGTTTTACTTCGCCACCCTTAAAGCCAAACCACTTGGGAAAAATGATTAGTGCCGTGATAAACAAGACCCCGGCAAGCATGATCAGAAAATAGGTCAGGCTAAAGCCTGGGGCCTGAGCAACAAATTGCGGTGGAAATTCACCGAATCCGGGGGGCAAATGGTCTGGATATTTAAACCAGGCAGCGATTAATGGGATGATCAGAGTAACCAGTACGGGCCAAATTAGTTTCCATTTCATGGTGTTCCTCACCTTTATTGTTATTTTAATTATTTTTTATTTACCTTAACTGAGCTTAATTTTATTCAGCAGGTAAATAAAAAGCCTCTGTTACAGGGTAGTCTTTTTTTTTCATTTATACCTAATTGGCACTAAAAAATAAATATCAGGGTGACAATTGAAAATATTATTTTTACCAGGGAGTTAGCCAGAGCGAAGATGAATTCACCTAGCACGCTTGTTGTCCGCAGAAAACAAAAAAGCAGGCACTGAATACCCAGTAACCTGCCGTTAACTCTGTATGGCGAGTTATTGTTTAAAAGCTATAACCCAGCTCAAGCCCTAACTGGCGCGATTCCCCCTTAAGGTTACTGATCGCACCCAGGGCGGCAATGGAATCGAACCTGAGCTCATCATACTCGGTATCGGTCAGGTTCTTGCCCCAGACGGAAAATTCAAATTGATCGTTAATATGATAGGTGATTCGCCCATTCCAGACGATAAAGTCAGTCTGCTCCGTATAAGGGTTTTCATTTTGATCAAAATAAAAGTCCGATTGAAAATCAAAGCCCAGTTGAGAGACCAATAAACCATCGAAAATTTCAAGCTCATGCAAGACATAGCCGCTGATATTCCATTTCGAGGTAAAAGGCAGCCTGTTATCATCCACCATGACCCCACCCTGGTTATATTCACCTATATTGGCCTTGGGCAAATAACCAAGATTAAAATTAATCTGTAGCGTATCCGTCGGTGTTACGACCAACTCGGCATCCAAACCACAAATGGTTGAGTCACCGGCATTTTTCAATACGTGTCCTATTGGCACCGTTGGCAGGTTAACGAAGACCTGCTGATCCTTGTAATCATAGTAAAAGGCGGCCAGGTGCAGATTGGCATTCGTTTGCCAGAATTGAATTCGGCTACCAATTTCAAAGGCATCCAGTTTTTCCGGCGCATATTCAGATTCAAGCGCCTGCTCAGGGCTACTGGTATAACCGGCATTGTAGCCACCACTCTTGTAGCCACGCGAATAACTGTAATAAACAGAAAAATCTTTATTGATGCGGTGGTTTAACGCCAGCTTACCCGACACTTCATCATCATTAATTTCACCTTTGAGATTCCAGCGCTCAGGAAAATACTCCTGCACAGTGTCCAGATCGGCTATGGTGTGGTAGTCGGTGGTTTCATCCGTATAACGAAGGCCCGCCGTTACTACCATATTATCGGCAATGGGGTAATCCACTTGTGAATAAAGGGCGATAGAGCTGTTTTCCAGCTGATTGCGGTAAAAAAACTGGCTAGCGAATCCTTGGTAAACAGGGTTTGGATGAGATCTGAAATCCCTGAACAGGTCGATATCGTTGTTTTGCTTGATATCCTCATCCAGATAATAAAGGCCGGTGATCCAGTAAATATCACCCGTGTCCAGCGCGACATTGATTTCCTGGCTAAAGAGCTGGTTATCCAGCCCCATGCTGCCTTCAATTAAATTACCCGGACCATCCGAATCCCAGGAATGAAAGCGGTCCAAGTCCCGATAACCGGTAATGGAGGTCAGACTTACCTGCTCGGAGACTTGCCACTCAAGGGTGACATTTGCGCCCCAGCTGTCGGTGTCATGTCTTTTGTCTGCCGTATCTGCCCTGACATCCCAAAAATCATTGCCGCCCACTTGGCCGCCAAAATTATCCATGCAGGCCGAAGCAACGACCTGTCCGGGAGAACAGAGCCCGGAGCCATCAAGCCTGTTAACCCCCTGGCTGGCAATGGGCTTAGGAAAACCGGACCAGTCTTCGCTGTGCAGCTTGGCGGTAATGCTAAGGTCATCCAGCTCTGTCTTAACAATCAGTCGCAAATTAGTCTGATCCAGGCCGCCATCTGGTGCCCCCGGCATCAGGTTATTTACCGAAAAGTCATAGTCTTCGCGGTTAAAGGCAAAACGCATCGAAGTATTGTCACTGACCGGCAGGTTTAGCGCCCCGTCAAGTGAGGTATGATCATGCTCAGCGACACTGCCCTTGATATAGCCGCCAAACTCGTCTGTAGGCTGTTGAGACCTCAATAAAATGGCACCGCCCGTGGTATTTCGGCCAAACAGGGTGCCCTGTGGCCCACGCAATACTTCCACCTGTTCCAGATCAAACAGGTTAACGGATAGGCTATTGGCACTGCCGCCAACCACGCCGTCTGAGTATACGGCAATGGGAGAAATGGTAGAGGTGTTATAGTCTATCATGCCAATGCCGCGAATATTAAAGGCAGGTGGCGTCCCCTCACCGGCATTATTGGTCATTTTGACATTAGGCACCAGGCCGGCAAGCTGGGTGGTATCCTTGAGCTGAAGTTTGTCTACCGTCTCAACATCGACCAGGGTTACCGCAACAGTGACGTCATTGATGTCCTGTGCGCGCTTTTGCGCAAAAACCTGAATGACTTCAATATCTTCGCTTGCCTTCGATGCTTCGTTTTTATTTGATTCTAGCTGTGCCGCGCTGACAGTCTGAGATACCAAGCCCATGCCTACGGCAAAGACAAGCCTATTCAACTTAAACATGATAACCCTTCAAAATTAAAAACTTGGCGTTAACAAAGAGACAAATTACGCCAATATTTATACCAATTGAAATAATAAATTGAACAACTTAGAGCTTCATTAGCAAGCTTAGAACAAACAAAATTATTTAAACATAGTCGCTCTATATTTCATTAATTTTGTGAAGTTATCAGCTTGCTAATGAGCTCCCAAAGGGTGAGTTTAAAAGGCTTATATGCAGCGTTATTGATTTTGACAAGGGAATACCATTCTCTGCAATCAATGCCTTGCCTCTAAGCCTTTTAACTCTCGCTAAGTGATCAATTAATTAATTCACTTGGTATTAGACACTAAACGCGCTAAGCAGATGCACTCTTATCATGGCCACTTGATACCTGCGTTTTAATTCAAGTCCTATTGAAGTGATTTATAGAATAACGAAAATCATTATCCAGCTTCACTAATTTCAAATCAAATTTAATTTAATGATTTACATAGTATATAGTCTATAAATGAACTAAATTCGCATAAAATAAGCTCATATTGAAAATATTTTTGCGATATACTTCCCCTGATTGCCAGGGAATCATGGACATTAAAAAAGAAAATAAATCGCCTTTACCGATAAATTTTCATCATATGGGCAGTAATACCAATTTGATTAATTTATTGCTCAACTTAGAGCTTCATTAGCAAGCTTAGAACAAACAAAATTATTTAAACATAGTTAGTCTATATTTCATTCATTTTGTGAAGTTATCAGTTTGCTAATGAGCTCACGAAGTGCGAGATTAAAAGGTTTCTATGCTGCGTTATTGATTTTGACAAGGGAATAACCATTCTCTGCAATCAATGCCTTGCCTATAAACCTTTTCATTCTCGCTAAGTGATAAATTAATTAATCAACTTGGTATAAGCAACTTTATGGTGCGTTTTCAGGATTACACTCTACTCGATGAGCAACCGGCCATTTCGGCATCAGTGCAGCTTTTCACCGCAAAAAGTCATGACGGCCAGCACCTGCTACTTAAACGTTGCAACAAAGAATTAAGCAAGGCCCTTGACAGATTCAAGGCAACCCTGTTGCTGCAGCAACAGCTCAAGATTACCGGCATAAGCAAGCCCTGCGAAACCTTTGAAGATGAAAAATACTCCTATGCCGTGTTTCCCCATGATCAATCAAGCCAAACGCTTCTTGAAACCTGTGACCAGAATAAACTGGAGCTAGCGGAAAAATTAATCCTGGCCATTAACTTATGCCAGTTGGTTCATGAGCTGCATGCGAGAAAACTCATTTTAAACAGTGTAAATCCCGATAAGATTTATCTAACCCCAGACCTTCAGGTTGAAATCATAGATCTTTCCCATGCAGCCAAGGTGAGCGTGATCAGTAAAAAACTGTCTCTGGGGCAGTTGGACAAGCAACAACTGGTCACCATTTCACCAGAAGCAACGGGACGTGTTAATCGAGCGGTAGAGCAAAGATCCGATCTCTACTCTCTCGGGGTATGTCTCTACAAATTATTTACCGGGCACTACCCATTTGAATCTGACGATGAAATGGAAATGGTGCATGCCCATATCGCCAGGCAGCCCCAACCGGCCAACGACCGGAACCCCGAGTTACCTCAACAGATAGCCGACATCCTGGCCAAGTTACTGAGCAAAAGCCCGGAGCAAAGATATCTATCCGCCCAGGGGCTTATCAATGATTTGTCCTTATGCCAGTTGCAATTGCAAAAGCATAATGAAATTCAGACTTTTCCCCTGGATAACAATGATTTCAGTGATCAAATCAACTTTTCACCCAAGCTTTATGGCCGCGAGCAGGAAATAACCACCCTGCTGGGTGCTTTTGCCAAAACGGTCAAACTAAAAACCAAGCAGCTTTTTGTTGTCAGTGGCTATTCGGGCGTAGGCAAGTCCAGGCTGGTACAGGAAGTTTATAAGGCGGTGATTGAACAGCAAGCCTATTTTATTACCGGAAAATTTGAACAATATAAAAAGAACAAGGCTTATTCTGCCCTGGCCAATGCCCTGACCGATATGGTGGAGCAGATATTGGGGGAAAGTGAATCCCGGTTGGCAGAGTGGCAAAAAGCCTTGCAGCAGGCCTTGGGAGAAAATGCCCAGCTGGCAATAGATTTTATTCCTGAATTGGAATATATCATAGGCAAGCAAAAGCCATTGGCAGAACTGCTGCCTACCGAAGCACAAACGCGCTTTAATCTGACCATAATGAACCTTTTCAAGGCCTTATGCGGTCAGGAAAGGACCATAGTATTATTCCTTGATGACCTGCAATGGTCTGACTTTGCCACCGTCGCCCTACTCAAACAAATCATCGATCACCAGGATATCGAAAACCTGTTTTTGGTTCTTTCATACCGTGACAACGAGCTTAGCTCGACACATGCCCTGACCAAGCTGCTTGACGAGGCCAATCATGCACCCGTTCCCTTTACTCACCTGGAGATCAAGCCGTTACAGGATAACGCCGTGTTATCCCTGATAACAGAATCACTCAATATATCGCCAGAAAAAGCGGCGCCTCTAATCCAAATCATAGTAAATAAAACCGCAGGCAACCCGTTTTTTACCATTGAATTTGTCAAGTCGCTGAAAGACAAAAATATCTTGTACCGGGGCCATGACAATCATTGGGAGTGGGATATTTCGGCACTGCAAAAGCTGGAGATTACCGATAATGTCGTCGACCTGACGACGGAGCGATTAACCCGATTGCCCAAACAAAACCGGGAAATCCTGCATGCCGCAGCCTGCATAGGCAATACCGCCAAGATCAAGGTGATTAACCATGTGCTGCCAATGGAGACGGAAGCATTTGAACGGGCGCTGCAGGTCATGGTGAATGACGGCATTATCAGTGTATTTTCCAATAGCAGTAACGGAGACTCGCTCGACTACATCAAGTTCTCCCATGACAGGGTGCAACAGGCCGCTTACCTGCAAAACGACCTGATGGCGAAAGACTTGGTGCATTACCAAATCGCCGAGTTCTACCTGGAACTGTACGACAGTCATGAAGCCGACGAATTTATCTTTAACTATATTGAACACCTGAACCTGGGGGCCAGTTACTACCTCAAGCAAAAACAGCAAACCATGTTGGTTAAGCGCAACCTGGTGGCGGCAAAAAAAGCCTTTGAGTCCAACGCCTACCTGGGCTCTCTCTATTATTTTGAACAAAGTGAGGGCTTCCTGCCCAGCGATCACTGGCAACAAGCCTATCAGCTAAGCTATGAAATCACCCTGGGCATGGCCAAGGCGCTTTACCTCACCCAAGATTACGAGCGGGCCAACGAATTATTTAAGCACGCCAATGTTCATATTACCAAGACGACCCACAGGTTGAGTATTTACAATATTCAGATTCAGTCCCTGAACGCCCAAAATAAAATGCAGGACGCCATGACCTTAGGGGTCAATATACTGCGTGAAGTGGGTGTCGAGCTGCCGCCAGAAAGCAATCCCGCCGATTACTACCTGAGCATTGCCCAACACTATGAAAGGAAACATATTTCTGAACTGATATCTTTGCCGGAAATGACGGCAACTATCGACCTGCTGACCCTTGACGTGCTCAATACCATGCAAACTCCCGCCTACCTGCTTGGCCCCGAGCATTTTATGAAAGTTGCCTATGCGTCATTGGAATTATGTTTTCAATCCGGGATATCGGCACAGGCGAGCAAGGTCTTTGTTACCCATGCACTGCTGCTGTGTGGGGCCTTTAACCAGTTCGAACAGGGACTGAAGTTTGCCGAACTCGCCGTTCAAATTAATGATAAGCACTTCTCTGCATTAAGAAAAATTGAAGTTGAATTTACCAAGGATGTCTCGGTACAGCACTGGAGTAAGCATATCAGGCACTCTTTAAAGCCCCTGGAGCATAATTTTTATCAGGGCATAGAGTGCGGCAATTACGAATACGCCTTTCACTCGGCCTTGTTTTATTGTTTTTACAGTTTTTTAGCGGGTACAGATCTTGATAAAACAAACAAGATTTTTATCAAGTTTATCCAGATCATGGAAAACAAGAAGCAGGACTACCAGCTGGCCTACGCACAAATTTGGCACCAGCTGCTATTAAATTTAAGACATGGTGAGGATCAGCCGGTGACGCTGATAGGTTCCGCCTTTGATGAAAGCAAACAATTACCGGCACTGCTTGAAAGCCAAAATGTCACCACGCTGTTTTGTTTTCATTTTGCCAAAATGACTCTGGCCTATTTATTCGATGATCTGGAACAGGCCGAACAGCAACTGGCAAAAGCGGAGGCCTACAGCAGTTGTGCCGTTTCCCTGTACCATTTTGGCGAGTTCTTTTTTTATGCCGCCCTGGTCCTCGCTAAAATTTGTCGAGAGCAACAGGACAAGAACAGTGAAAGCTTCCAGGCCAAGTTGAAAAAAATAGATGATTACCATGACCTGATTAAACTATGGTCAGAAAAAGGCCATGAAAATTATCAACATAAGAACCTACTGATTCAGGCCGAACGACAGGCACTGGCAAATAACGCCAATGCCTGGCAAAGCTATGACCAGGCCGCGAGCATGGCGGACAAATATCAGTTTCCCCAGCATAAGGCACTAAGTTACGAGCTGGCTGCTAAATACTGGCAACGGCAAGGAAAACAAACACTGGCACAAGAATATACTCAAAGTGCCATCAAGGCTTACCAGGAATGGGGAGCAACGGCTAAAGCCAAACAACTGAAAAAACAGAATTTAACCGCTAAAAAAACACCCAAGCAGATAATCCCCGGCACGGAACAAGAATTTACTCAGGTACTGGACCTGGCTTCCGTACTCAAGGCCTCAGAAACCCTGAGCGGCGAGGTAGACCTGCAGGAATTCTTAAAGCAGATGATGACCATCATCATGGAAAATGCCGGGGCTCAACGAGGCGCCCTGCTGTTTAATAATAATGAAGGCGTACTTAGCACAGAGATCTGTATCTCAAACATTAACGACAGTCAGGCCGATCATCAGGTGCCTTTTTCTATCATTAACTATGTATCTCGCACCCTGAAAGCCCAGATACTGGATAATATTCAAAAAGATTCCAGGTTCGCCTCAGATCCCTATTTTGAAAAGCAGCTGCCGAAATCCATTTTATGTATTCCCAGCATAGTAAAGGGCCGACTGCAGGGAGTCGTCTATCTGGAGCACTGGGACGACAATAAGGCCTTTTCTGCCGAGCGGATTGATGTCATACAACTGCTGGCCGATCAAACTGCCATCTCTTTTGAAAATGCCAAGCTTTACCAGCAAGTACTGGATTACAATAAGAACCTGGAGCTGCAAATTCATGAACGCACCAAGGAACTGGCGGCCGAAAAAATAAAGGCCGAACAGGCAAACCAGGCAAAATCCAATTTCCTCGCCAATATGAGCCATGAGATCAGAACTCCCATGAATGCCGTGATCGGTTTAACTCAGTTGGCCCAGCGCACGGAATTAAGCCACACCCAGAAGGATTACCTCAATAAAATCCAAGACTCTTCCGAATCCTTGCTTGGCCTGATCAACGACATCCTGGATTTTTCCAAGATAGAAGCCCAAAAAATGACCCTGGAAAATATCAGGTTCAACCTGGGCAAACTGCTGCAAAGGGTAGTAAATGTCTGCACCTTTAAGGTCCATGAAAAGGGCCTGGAATTTATCGTCGATATAGCGCCCGATGTGCCCAGGGTGTTAATGGGTGATCCGCTGCGCCTTCAGCAAATCATAGTTAATTTGGCCAATAATGCCGTTAAGTTTACCGAGCAGGGCTCGATTCATATCAAAATCTCCAACCTGCCCGACATGGACGGCAAGTCCCAACTAGAGTTTTCTGTCATTGACTCGGGCATTGGCATGGACAGGGCCCAGCAAACACGGCTGTTCCAGTCCTTTTCACAGGCAGACGAGTCTGTTACGCGAAAATATGGCGGTACCGGCCTGGGACTGGCGATTTGCAAACAGTTGACCGAATTAATGGGCGGGAAAATCTGGGTCAAAAGCACCAAGGGGATCGGCTCCACCTTTAGCTTTACCGCACTATTCGAGCGGGCCGCTCTGGATGAAGAGCATATTTTCCTCAGCCACAAACAAGCGCTCGGTAAGCTTAAGGTGCTGGTGGCCGATGACATTAACGTTGCCAGAACCGTATTGCTTAATGCCCTGACCCAGTTAGGTATCAAGGCTGACGGAGTTAATAATGGCCAGGAAGCCCTGGAGAAAGTGCTGCTGGCGGAAAAGGAAGGAAGGCCCTATGATTTAGTATTGATGGATTGGAAAATGCCGGTTATGGACGGGATAGAATCCGCGGCCAGGATCCAGCAGGAAGCAAGCGGCAAGCTGCCCCATATTCTTATGGTGTCGGCCTATGACAAAGACGAAGCAAGAAGGCTTGCCGCCCAATCCGGCATTAAGCAATTTATAGAAAAACCCATTAACCAGTCGACCCTTATCGATGCCCTGCTTGGCGTACTGGTTAAGAATGAAGATAACATAACCTTAGGTGACCCGAACTTGGACGTAAGCATTCCCGATTTAAGTAATTTTTCAGTGCTCCTGGTTGAAGACAATATGATCAACCAACAGGTGGCCACAGCGTTCCTCGCCGATACCAAGATAACAACCGACACAGCAGAAAACGGTTTGGCCGCTTTGAACAAGCTGGAAAATCAGCGCTATGACCTGGTATTAATGGATATTCAAATGCCGGAAATGGATGGTTTGACCGCAGCGGGCAAGATCAGAAATGAATTAAAGCTTACCGAGCTACCGATAATCGCCATGACGGCACATGCCATGGAAGGTGATGCGGAAAAAAGCGTTATTGCCGGCATGAATGAGCATTTAACCAAGCCCATAGAACCCAAAACCTTATATCAGGTATTGGCAAAATACCTTAAACCGCTAAAAACCATCTCGGAACAAAGCTACCAGCAATCGGCGAATGAAGACAGCATCACGGCAGCATTAAGCCAAGACCAATTGCAGCAGCTTAAAAAATACACCGGCTTGAGTGTCGATCTCGCCATAAAAAAAATGCAAGGCAAGCCTTCCCTGTATTTGGAATTAATCAGGGATTTTTGGCAGAATTACCAGGAAAAAGGCGAGCAGGCTACCGCCTTTTACCATGACGGCGATTTCGAACACCTCTATCGCATTGCCCACTCCTTAAAATCAACGGCCCAGTATATTGGTGCCTATAACCTGTCCGATGCCGCAAGACTATTGGAAGAAGAGATAAACAAACAGGGCCTTAGGGTAAAATTTTATCTTAATGAAATGACCGGACACCTGGATAAGCTGTTAACCCAGCTTAACCGCATCTACCAGGTTGAGCTAAAGACCAGTGACGACAGGGCGTTTGAACTGGACAGCGCCAGGGCGATATTGTCAGAACTCAAGCCCCTGGTACAGTCGGCGGATCTGGATGCCAGTGATTTATCCCAGCAGCTTTACGAATTAAGCCTGGAAACCAAGTACCATAAGCAAATCAACCATATACACAGCCTAATTAACGACTTTGAATTTGAGGACGCTCATAAGGCCCTGATATTACTAGAATCAGAGCTTGAGTAAGGGACTATCGGTGGCCAGGAAGATATTATGGTGAAGCAGCAAAAACTCCCCAGTCAGCGCAGAGCGACCGATAAGACGGCTACCATCTTATGCATTGATGATGAAAGCGTAAACCTCAAGGTATTGGCATCCATTTTTAAAAACGACTACCGCATTGTCGTCGGTAAAAATGCCAAGCAGGGCCTGGCCAAGGCCATAGAAATAGTACCTGACCTGATTTTACTGGATGTCATCATGCCGGAAGAAAGCGGCTTTGAACTGATAGCCAAACTCAAACAAAGTGCGGAACTTAAACATATTCCGGTGATTTTTATTACCGGCCTGCAAAGCGCCATTGACGAAGAAAAGGGGCTAACCCTGGGTGCCTGTGACTATATCCATAAACCTTTCAACTACGGCATAGTACGCGCGCGCGTCAATACCCAGCTGGAAATCATCAGGCAACGTAAGCTACTGGAGAAATACGCCAACTTCGACAGCCTGACCGAACTGCCCAACAGAAGAAAATGGCAGCAAGACAGCGAGGAGGGCTGGCTTATTGGCCAAAAAACTCAAACCCCCATGACCTTTGGTATCCTCGATGTCGACTGCTTTAAAAAATACAATGACAGATACGGTCATCAGCAAGGAGACATAGTGTTACGCCGAATTGCCCAAACCATTAACCGGGTGTTATTTAGCCATAATGGCCGCATTTACCGTTGCGGTGGTGAAGAATTCTATTTTTACCTCAATCATGATCACCCCCATAGCGATATTCATTATGTGCTCGACGAGTGTATCGCCAGCATCATGAACCTCAATATAGAACATAAGGACTCGCTGATTGCCGATATCATTACCGTCAGCATAGGAGCCGTGAGGGTCACGCCAAACGACAATATCAGCATTGAAGATGTCATGGAATGTGCCGACCAACAGCTCTACCATATCAAGAAATCAACCCGAAACGGCGCCAGGTTTGCCGAGTTAAGCCAGGAGGGCATATTGATTTAACTCAGCAAACCTGCCCTACGGGGACGCCTGAAACTTGCATCTTGAGGAAGTTTGGGTATAGTGCGCCCATATTTGATTTCGCCCGACTCGAGGTAAACATTGTGACTGTCCAAGGCAACCTATTTATTTTATCGGCCCCCAGTGGTGCAGGAAAATCCAGCCTTATTTCGGCACTGTTAAAACAGGAATCATCACGGCCGATGCAGGTTTCCGTTTCCCATACCACCAGAGACCCCAGGCCAGGCGAGGAAAACGGTAAACATTACCACTTTGTTTCCATCCCAGAATTCAAGCAACAAATCGAGCAAAATACGCTTTACGAATACGCAGAAGTTTTTGGCAACTACTATGGCACATCAGAAACCGCCATAGATGCCCAGCTGGCCCAGGGCATAGATGTTTTTCTTGATATCGACTGGCAGGGCGCACAACAGGTTAGAATGAAAAAGCCCAGTGTCACCACCATTTTTATCGCGCCACCTTCCAAACAAGAACTGGAAAAACGTTTGCGCAGCAGGGGCCAGGACAGCGAAGAAGTGATCCATTCGCGCATGGAACAGGCCCAGTCCGAATGCTCCCATTACCAGGAATTTGACTACATCATAGTCAATGACGACTTTGATCAGGCCCTAAGCGATTTAACCACTATCGTCTATAATCAAAGACTAAAGCGTAGCCAACAGGCCGAAGCACACCAGCAATTATTTCAGGACTTGCTGGCTAAAGATTAAACCTGTGAATGCTTGCTTAATAAGGCAAGGAAAAGTAAACTACGCAACTATTTTATACATTTTGATTGTTGGAGTGACCGAATGGCTCGCGTAACTGTTGAAGATGCCGTAGAAAAAATCGGTAATCGTTTTGACTTGGTGCTAATAGCATCTCGTCGTGCTCGTCAAATAGCAACGGGCGGAAAAGATCCTTTGGTTGAGTTAGAAAATGACAAACCAACAGTATTGGCCTTACGTGAGATCGAAGAAGGCCTGATCACCACGGAAATCATGAATGATTCTGAGCGTCACGAACAAGTACAGCAAGAATCAGCCGAGCTGGCAGCCGTTGCCGCCATTGTTGGTGGTCAAAACTAAGCTCGATTTTAGCTAAAAGCAAAATCAAGAAACGCGTAAATTACTGGCTTAAGTAATTACGCGTTTTTTATTATCCGGAAAAACAGTGCCTGGATACGGCAAAAACGTAGTGAAATATTGGCTTTATCAGCAAATGCACGTATCCTAGAAAGTATCCCATTAGCATTTATTCTTCATCTAGCAGCCGTAACACATCAAGGGAGTTTTGGGTGTACCTTTTTGAACCATTAAAAGAACTTGTCTCCACCTACCTGTCAAAAGTACAGGTCGATCTGCTCAAGCATGCCTATGTGGTAGCACGCGACGCCCATGAAGGACAAATGCGCTCCAGCGGCGACCCCTATATTACCCATCCGGTTGCCGTCGCCCTGAACCTGGCCAAAATGAACCTGGATCACGAAACTCTGATGGCCGCCTTGCTGCACGACGTTATAGAAGATACCCAAGTCACCAAGGACGAGCTGGCCGAGCTGTTTGGCCATACGGTTGCAGAACTGGTGGAAGGCGTCAGTAAGCTGGACAAGCTTAAGTTTGATAACAAGGAAGAGATGCAGGCAGAGAACTTTCGTAAGATGGTACTCGCCATGGTGCAGGATATTCGGGTGATACTGATAAAACTCGCCGACCGCACCCATAATATGCGGACCCTGGAGTCATTAAGGCCGGAAAAACGTCGCCGCATCGCCCGAGAAACCCTGGATATTTATGCCCCTATCGCCAACCGACTGGGTATCCATGATATTAAAAACGAACTGGAAGTCCTGGGCTTTGAAGCCCTGCACCCGATGCGTTCCAGGGCATTAAAATCTGCGGTCAAACAGGCGCGGGGCAACCGTAAGGAAATTATCAATAATATCCAGGAAGAAATCGGGGCCCGCCTGGAAGAAAGCGGTATTTCCGCCCAGGTAGTGGGACGTGAAAAGCACCTCTACTCCATCTATCGCAAGATGCTTAATAAGGAATTAATGTTTAACGAAGTCATGGATATCTATGCCTTTCGCATCATAGTCGACCAGGGCATAGATGACTGTTACCGCGCCCTTGGCGCCGCCCATAACCTGTTTAAACCGATCGAGACCCGCTTCAAGGACTATATCGCCATTCCCAAAACCAATGGTTACCAGTCGCTCCATACCTCATTGATAGGGCCACACGGCATTCCGGTGGAAATCCAGATCAGAACCAGGGATATGGACCAGATGGCCGACAAGGGGGTTGCCGCCCACTGGCTCTATAAACAGGATGGTGATGATAGCGGCACCACGGCTCAAATGAAGGCCAGGCGCTGGATGCAAAGCCTGCTGGAATTGCAACAAAGTGCCGGTAGCTCGTTTGAATTTATCGAGAATGTTAAGTCGGATCTTTTCCCGGAAGAAATCTATGTCTTTACCCCGGATGGCCGCATTATCGAGCTGCCGATGGGCGCCACGTCGGTGGATTTTGCCTATGCGGTGCATACGGATGTCGGGAACTCCTGTGTCGGTGCCAAGGTCGACCGCAAGCCCTATCCGCTGAGCCAGCCGCTGGACTCGGGACAAACCATTGAAGTGGTCACCTCGTCGGCGGCACAGCCGAATGCCACCTGGCTTAACTTTGTTGTTACCGCCAAGGCCAGGCTGCAAATCAGGACCTATCTGCGCTCCCGGGAAAAAACCGAATCACAGGCGCTTGGCCTCAGGCTACTTAGCCATGCCCTGGGTAAAACCAAGCTGGAAGACATTGCCCAGGAAAAACTCGATCAGGTGATTCAGGAAAGCGGCAACAATACCTTTGAAGAACTGCTGGTCAGTATTGGCCTGGGTAACGCCCTGAGCATAGGTATTGCCCGCCGCCTGACCGATGAATTTACCGAAGATGCCGAAATTACCAGTTCCCCCAGCAAGGCCAAAATGCCAATCAAGGGCACCGAAGGCATGCTGGTCAACTATGGTAAATGCTGCCGTCCGATTCCTGGCGATGGTATTCTTGCCTACCTCAGTCCGGGCAAGGGACTTATGGTCCACCAGCAGGGCTGCCGTAATATCAAGGGCCATGAACAGGGTAGCCTGTTCCCGGTCAAATGGGATACCGACATCGACAGGGAGTTTATTGCCAAGCTTCGCATTGAAATCCTTAATCACCAAGGTGCGCTGGCGGCACTGACCAATGTCGTCGCCAAGTGCGGCTCTAATGTTCACTCACTGAACTCGGGTGAAAAAGAGTCTGGCTTATACGCAATTGATATGGAAATCACCTGTCGAGATCGTATCCACCTGGCCGATATTATTCGTAAAATTAAAGTCATGGTCGACGTACAGCGCGTTATCCGTAACAAGTAATCAAGAAAATAGGAACATCATGAAAACAATCATAAGTACAGATCAAGCACCCAGTGCCATAGGCACCTATAGCCAGGCAGTGAAAGTAAAAAATACCGTTTACCTTTCCGGCCAGATCCCTTTGGTGCCGGAAACTATGGAAGTCGTCAGCGGTGGCTTTGAAGCGCAGGCCCAGCAGGTCTTTAAAAATCTGGTTGCCGTATGTGAAGCGGCCGGCGGCAGCATTAACGACATGGTCAAGGTCAATATCTTTATGACCGACCTGTCGAACTTTGCCACGGTTAATGAAGTGATGAGCCAGTATTTCAGTGAGCCATACCCGGCCCGCGCCGCCATTCAGGTGTCCAAGTTGCCGAAAGATGTCGACATTGAAATCGACGGCATCATGGAATTACCCAGCGTCAACTAAACAAACTTGGAGTCTCTGTATCGACAAAGACTCCTGCAATCAAATTCCCGACAGTTCCAATTACCGAGCAAACTAATTCATGACCCCAGAAAGACACCAACGCATTCAACAGATGCTGGACCGGAGACAACCTGACCTCACCGTTTGTATGGAAGGCGTACATAAAAACCATAACCTGGCGGCGGTAGTACGCACCTGCGACGCCATTGGAGTCAGTGACGTTCATGCCGTCTGGAAAAACGAACAGATGCGGGTTTCGGGAGGCAGCGCCGCCGGCAGCCAAAACTGGATTGATGTCCATAACTACGACAATACAGAAGATGCCATTACCGAGCTGAAAAAACAGCAGATGCAAGTGCTGGTCACTAACCTGTCTGACAGCGCCGTCGACTTTCGGGAAATCGACTATACCAAGCCGACCGCCATTATCCTCGGTCAGGAAAAATTTGGCGCTTCCGAAACCGCCCTGGAGCTTGCCGATCAGGATATCATTATTCCCATGGTGGGCATGGTGCAGTCATTGAATGTTTCTGTTGCCTGTTCCGTGGTGCTGTACGAGGCACAGCGCCAACGCCAGTTGGCTGGCCTGTACGATACGCCCCGCATCTCGGAAGAAAGGCGCCAGCGGACACTGTTTGAAGGAGGCCACCCGATTTTTGCCAAGGCCTGTATCCGTAAAGGGCTGCCTTACCCCCATATCGATGAAGACGGACAAATTGTCGCGCCCGATGACTGGTGGCAAAAAATGCAAATGAACAAAGATGCCTGGCAGGACATAGACGATTAATTCCCGCCCATGAGCCAAGACTTGCTAAACCGGCCCAAAGAAGGCCTGCAAAACCTAGCCCGTACCCCGATTACCGTCTTAAAAGGTGTCGGACCCGGCATGGCTCAGAAACTGGAAAAACTCGGCCTGTATTCCTTGCAGGATCTGCTCTTTCACCTGCCGTTACGCTATGAAGACAGAACCCGGTTCACCAGCATCCGGAACCTGATGCCGGGCATCTATACCAATATTATCGGTGAAATCACCAACAACCAGATAGTTCAGGGCCGCAGACGCATGCTGGTGGTGACCATCAATGATGGCACGGGCACGGTCAACCTGAGGTTCTTTCACTTTTCCGCCAGCCAGAAAAACAACCTGGCCATAGGTACCAGTATACGTTGCTATGGCGAAATCAACCGAGGAGCCCGCGGCTATGAGATCATTCACCCGGAATACAAGGCACTGGACCAAGACCAGCCGTTAACGCCTGTTGAAGAAACCCTGACCCCGGTTTACCCGACAACAGAAGGGCTCAGGCAAATATCACTACGAAACCTGACCGAGCAGGCCTTGGCCAGATTAAAGCGCGGCACGGTGGAAGAGCTGGTACCTGACGAGTTTCTCCGCCAGTCCTATTCACTGGCACAGGCCCTGGCCATGATCCACAGGCCTACACCCGACACCTCCACCAGTGATCTTGAGGCAGGCAAGCACCCGGCCCAGCTCAGGCTGATCAAGGAAGAGCTGCTGGCCCATAACCTGAGCATGCTCAAGTTACGCCAGTCCAGTGATCAGCATGAGGCCATCGACCTTACCGTCAACAGGGCTTTGGAAGAAAAATTTCTCGCCTCCCTGCCCTTTTCCCCAACCGGTGCCCAGGCCAGGGTAGTAGACGAAGTGCGTACGGATCTCGGTAAAAGCCTACCCATGATGCGGCTGGTGCAAGGAGATGTCGGTTCGGGCAAAACCCTGGTGGCGGCACTTTCCGCCATTACCGCCATCGGCCAGGGCTACCAGGTTGCCTTGATGGCGCCAACGGAAATTCTCGCAGAGCAACACGCCATTAACTTTCAGCAATGGTTCGAACCGCTTGGCATAACGGTTGGCTGGCTGGCCGGAAAAACCAAGGCCAAGGCGAGAAACCATGCCCTGGAACATATCGCCAACGGCAATATGCAAATGATAGTGGGTACCCATGCCCTGTTTCAGGAACAGGTAATTTTTGACAAGCTGGCCCTGATCATTATCGATGAGCAGCACAGGTTTGGTGTTCACCAAAGGCTGTCATTAAGGGAAAAAGGCGCCTTTGATAACAAGTATCCGCACCAGTTGATCATGACGGCAACTCCCATCCCGAGAACCCTGGCCATGACCGCCTATGCCGATCTCGATACCTCGGTGATCGATGAACTGCCGCCAGGGCGCACGCCTATTACTACCGTCGCCCTGCCGGATAGCCGCCGTGACGACGTTATTGAACGTATTAGGCAAGGCTGTATTCAGGATAATCGCCAGGCCTACTGGGTCTGCACCCTGATCGAAGAGTCCGAGGTGCTGCAATGCCAGGCGGCGGAGGACACCGCGAACTACCTGCAGGAGCACCTGCCGGAACTAAAAATCGGCCTGGTCCATGGCAGAATGAAGCCGGCGGAAAAACAGCAGATCATGGAAGGCTTTAAGTCGGGCGAAATTCATGTGCTGGTGGCCACCACGGTAATCGAGGTAGGGGTCGATGTCCCCAATGCCAGCCTGATGGTGATAGAAAACCCGGAGCGGCTGGGGCTGGCACAACTGCACCAGCTGCGCGGCCGGGTCGGACGGGGTGCCGTTGCCTCTCACTGTGTGCTGATGTACAAGAGCCCGCTGTCGAAAACTGCCACCAAGCGACTGGCGGTGTTAAGGGACAGTAATGACGGCTTTGTGATTGCACAAAAAGATCTGGAAATTCGCGGCCCGGGTGAACTGCTGGGCACCCGGCAAACCGGGCTGGCGGAGCTGAAAATTGCCGACCTGACCCGGGATGCCGATCTTATCCCTGAAATTCAACAAGATGCCTACCTGTTATGGAAGAAATATCCCGAGCTGGCCAACGCATTGATCAACCGCTGGCTGGCCAATAAAGAAAAATACTCAAATGCCTAGAGTCTGTTTATCTTTCGAGCTTGTTTTTGCAGCAGTTTGTTGGCAATTTATACAAGGCAGAGCCTTTGTAATCTAGTTATTCTACATAAAAAGGCGATAACGCCGTAGAAATAGCCAACAAACGCTGCCTGAAAGGTTCGGCTAAAAGCGTTTTATTCTTTGTTGAGCAGTATTTGCTTAGAGTGACTAGGCGACACACTGCTCGCCGCGACTAAAACGCTTTTATCTCGAACAAAAATTAACCGCGAAAGATAAACAGCCTCTAGCGGCCAGGGCATCATTGCCGACTTGATCTAATTCATCAAAGTGACATTCTTATTTGGTGAAAAGCACGGCATACAGTAAACTAGGCGCAATTTTATTAACTAGTGAAACTAAGATGTCAGCCCAAGATCACAAGCAACCGGAAAACCAGCAAGATAACACCACGCACTTTGGTTATAAGACAGTCGATAAAAATGACAAGGCGTCCATGGTGGCAGGCGTTTTTCATTCGGTTGCCCAGCAATATGATGTAATGAATGACCTGATGTCTTTTGGCATACACAGGCTGTGGAAACGCTTCACCATAGATGCCAGTGGCGTGCGCCCGGGCAACAAGGTGCTGGATCTCGCCGGCGGCACGGGTGATTTAACCGCCAAGTTTTCACAGCTGGTGGGCAGACAGGGCAAGGTCATCCTCGCCGATATCAACAGTTCCATGCTCAATGTTGGTCGTGACAAACTAAGGGATCGTGGCCTGGTCCAGAATATCGAATATGTCCAGGCCAATGCCGAGTACCTGCCGTTTGAAGAAAACACCTTCGATGTGGTTACCATTGCCTTCGGCCTGCGTAATGTCACGGATAAAGACAAGGCACTACGTTCTATCTTCCGCGTGCTGAAACCTGGCGGACGCCTGCTGGTATTGGAGTTTTCCAAACCAGAGCACGAACTTTTAAACAAGGCCTATGACTTCTACTCTTTCAATATATTACCTAAGATGGGTGAACTGGTGGCGAAAGATGGAGACAGTTACCAATATCTGGCCGAGTCTATTCGCATGCACCCGGATCAGGAAACATTAAAAGAAATGATGGAAAATGCCGGCTTTGAGCAAACCAGCTATAAAAACCTGACCGGTGGCATAGTGGCACTGCACAAGGGTTATAAATTCTAATTGCCATGAGTCAGTTAATGCACCAACAGGCACTTTGCGCCGCGCTTGAAATCATTATTAATCAAGCCCTGGCCTTTAATATTCACGGCACAAAGGCCCTGGTTCCGCTTGAACAAAAAACACTGACCCTAGAGCTGAACGAACTTGGCTTCCCGCTCAGCTTTACCGTTAATGCCAGCAAGATACTGGTGACAACACTCGAAGATACCGATGAAGAAGATGCCAGCTGTATAATAAAGACCAGTATAGCGACACTGCGTGAACTCAGGCGGGAACAGCAACTTACCGAATTGATCAAACAGGACAAGCTGGATATTAGCGGTAATATCAAGATCGCCCAGCAGTTTGCCGCCATTGCCGAAACACTGGAAATCGACTGGCAAAGTGAAATCGAAAAGCATATTGGCGATGTCGCCACCTATAAGCTTGGTCGCCTTTCAAACGCAGTGAAAGAAAAACTCGCTTTTGCCGCACGCCAAATACAAGCCGATGCCAGCGAATGGCTGGTGCATGAGAAACGTCTGGTAGTCACCGAAAGCCAAATCAATGACTTTAATCAGCAAGTCGATCAGGTATCAAAGCAAACTGATGCCATGGCAAAACGCATCGAAAGATTAAGCCAAAAACTACTAACAACAGACTCTTCAAAAGGCTAACCGTGAGCAGCATACGTCTATACCGAATCCTAAAAACCTTTTTACACTTTGGTTTGGACGAACTGATCCCTGACAAAGCCTTGCCCTGGTATGTAAAACTGGCGCGCTTGAGCCTATTCTGGCTAAGAAACAAGCATAAAGATAAGCCCAAGGCACAGCGTTTTCGTCTCGCCATAGAATCATTGGGGCCTGTTTTTATCAAGTTCGGCCAGATGCTGTCCACCAGGCGTGATCTGCTTCCACCCGACTTTGCCGATGAACTGGCATTGCTCCAGGACCAGGTTTCCCCCTTTGACGGTGAACAGGCCAGGCAGCTTGTTATCAAGGCCATGGGCGAGCAGGCCTTTAACGAGCATTTTACCGATTTTGAACTCCAGTCACTGGCTTCTGCTTCCATCGCCCAGGTCCATACCGCCACCTTGTTGCAAAGCGGACAGCAGCAGCAAGTCGTGGTTAAGGTGCTAAGGCCAGGCATCGCCAAGATTATCCGTGCCGATATCAAGGTCATGACACTGTTTGCTGGCATAGTGGCGCGTTGGCTGCCTGACGGCAGGCGCTTAAGACCCAAAGAGGTGGTGGCCGAGTATAAGAAAACCATACTGGACGAGCTGGATCTGATGCGCGAAGCGGCCAATGCCATCCAGTTAAAGCGCAATTTTTCCCAGGGTCGGGAATTCGACAAGGTCCTCTATGTCCCTGAAATATACTCGGAGTATTGTTTTAAAAATGTCCTGGTCATGGAGCGCATCTATGGCATAGGCGTCGGTGAAGTAGAAACCTTGAAACAGCAAGGCGTCGACATGAAACTGCTGGCGGAACGCGGCGTTGAAGTGTTTTTCACCCAGGTATTCAGAGACAGCTTTTTTCATGCCGATATGCACCCGGGCAATGTCTTTGTCGATACTACAAACCCCGCCGATCCCACCTGGATCGCCATCGACTGCGGCATAGTGGGTACATTGAATAAGGAAGATAAACGCTATCTGGCGGAAAATTTTGTTGCCTTTTTCAATCGTGATTACCGTAAGGTGGCCGAACTGCATGTCGACTCCGGCTGGGTCCCCAAGGAAACCAGTGTTGATGAATTTGAATTTGCCATCCGCACCGTCTGTGAGCCGATATTCAACAAGCCTTTATCGGAAATTTCCTTTGGCCAGGTACTGGTTAACCTGTTTAATACCGCACGCCGCTTTAATATGGAAGTGCAGCCGCAACTTGTGTTATTACAGAAAACCCTGCTTTATATCGAAGGCCTGGGCAGGCAGCTTTATCCCCAGCTGGATTTATGGCAAACCGCCAAGCCGTTCCTGGAGTCCTGGGTCAGGGAACAGGTTGGCGTTAAGGCGGTATTTACCAAGGTCAAAAACAACCTGCCGTTCTGGAACGAAAAACTGCCTGAAATCCCAGATCTGGTCTACGACTACCTTAAGGCGGGCAAGGAAAGTCATCAGCAGCAAGCCTGGCTGATGGAAAAACTGCAGCGCCAGCAGCAAAACCAAAACTACAGACTGATATTCAGCATTCTGTCCGGCAGCTTGATCATTGGTACCAGTTTATTGCTTAACCACGACAATCATCTTATTGCCGGCTTAAGCGGCGCTTTGGCGGTGCTCTGCCTGGTACTGGCCCTTAAAAAGCAGAAGGCATAGCGAAGAAAATCCAGCGCCTGATCTTTGTACTTTACGGAAAACACATAGCGGAATGCCTCGGGACCGGCACTAAACATCAAAGGAATGGCCTGTTCCATCTCACTTAACCGGCAGGGCCTTAATTCTATAGACATAAAATATCTTCCAATAAAAATTATGTACCATGGTATGGAATTAAAACACTAAATCAAATGACTAAAGAGTCGATAGTTCAGAATTTCTGGATAAATTAGGTCATTTAATACTTACCAATAACTGCTGTATTAGTTGCACTGACAAGGGCAAGTGAGTTGTAAAGCGATCAGCTTTCATTCAATTATTACTCTTTTTAAGAATTACTATTGACACGCATGTTTGTATACATCATATCCAACATTGCGTACAAAAAGTACACATGGAAATATATGGAGTTAATATGAAAAAAGTAATCGTTGTTTTAACAGTGGCATTTTCTTTGTTCACGCTAAGTGCTTTCAGTAGTGACAAATTAAACTCTGAATTTAGGACTATTAGTAATGCAGAAAAACAGAAAATAATTAATTGGAGCCTCGCAAAGGTTCAAAACGAGAGTGAGTTAGAAATAGAATTGAACTACGATAACTCTCCCCTTTATTTACTATCAGATTATGGTAGGAGTGAGTTTTTAAGTTCAATAGTTTTTCGAGAGAATGGCCTAGGCGGTTTTAATATGGGACCACTTGAAGATGAATTGACTCCTAGTCAAATTTACCAAGTTTTGTCTTTATTTGGCGCACAACACACTACACATAAATTCAAGAAAGCACGAATTGACAGTAGTTTAGATCTTTTACTACTAGCTCAACCTATCCAACCTGAGTTATTACAGCCTACAGATCCAATACCTCTAGGTTTGCCAGGTTCTGGTGGGAAAGACTACGATGGATATGAGTGTTTACGTCGAGCAACCTGTTCTTCAAAGGCTAGACATATCTGCATGAGTGGTTGCTAGATACTTTAAACAGTAGCATTCATTCTTATATGAGTGCTATTTTAGCCCATCTGTATAGTGAATAAGCATAAATGAGACACAATTTTATATTAATATTATTAATTTTTTTTACTGCAAGTACTTCGGCTTCTCATTCAAATTGCTCTACTGAAGATCCAAAAATTAATTTAAATTATATAAAGAAACTTATAAATAAAATGGATAAAGAATTTACAGCATATGCTAATCATTTAAATGAAAATATACCCATTACAGATAATAGAAGTAGAGTAGCCAGAAACATATACGCTAAATGCATAAAAGAAAAAGTAAGCGAGAATAAGCTCAAGCAAATGCTTCCTTCTAACCTACACTCCCTACACAATTCATTATCTGATTTATTTTATTATTCTCGTGATAATCATATTTTGATTGACATAAATACTATACTCAACATTAAACAACGAAACGGGGAAAATATAAATAAACTTGTTCAACAACAGTTTCATAGGCATATAACGATACGAGACTTTGTATCTGCTCAGACAATAAAAGAATCCTACCCCTCAATAAGCTTCCCTGCCATTCCGAATATAACAAAAACAGAATTAACAACGAAGAATATAATTATAGCTAAAAACAATGAATTGGAAGTGACTAGCTTTGCTTACCCTGATGAAAAGCTTTTAATCATTATTGGCTCCCCATATTGCAATGCCTCATCTCGCTTTTTTCAATGGTTAAATAAGGATAGAGAGTTTGCCAAAATGATAAAAAAACATAGTTTTATTTTATTAAATGACAACATCTACCCTAATGTTGATACGATTAGGTACATAGAAAGTTTTACATTGTTATCAACAAAGCAAGTATACAAAAGCGTAGAGTGGCCAGAAATAAAATATTGGGGCACACCTTCTTTTTACCTTATAGAAAAAGGAGTCCTCAAGGATCGGTATGAAGGGTGGCCTCATAAAGATGGAGAATTAAAGTTCAAAAATTTTATAGAAAAAAATAAGCTAATGTTTTAATGAAACTATTATAATTAGCAGATTATCCATTTGTTCCCAAGCTGCTACAACTGGCATTCAAAAGGGTCATTGTATATTGATTTTCTGACCTTATTGAACTTTACTAGGCCTTCTGCTTGGCCTTGGCCAGCATTTCCCGCATATTGGCGACTCCCTGCTGTGCCGATGCCTGCTTTTGCTCATTCGTTTTCTTGGCCTGGCCCAGCTCCCAGTTAAGATCGTCCTGCGGCAGTTCATGCAGGAAGCGGCTGACTTCGGTGCGAGCCACCTCACCAAACTGGCGGCGCTCCCTGGCATAGGTAAAAATCAGCTCGCGCTGTGCCCGGGTAATGCCAACATAGGCCAGGCGCCGTTCTTCCTCGACATTGCCTTCATCGACACTGGTTTGGTGCGGCAACAGGCCCTCTTCCATGCCGATCAGGAAGACATAGGGAAATTCCAGCCCCTTTGACGCATGCAGCGTCATCAGCTGGACCTGGTCGGCGTCATCCTCTTCCTCGTTACGCTCCATCATGTCCCTGAGCGTCAATCGGGTCACCACCTGTGGCAAAGTCATGGGTTCATCCAGATCACTGCCTTCCAGCATCTGGGTCACCCAGCTAAACAGCTCGGTGACATTCTTCATTCGCATTTCTGCGGCCTTGGCACTGGGCGAGGTATCGTAGAGCCAGTCTTCATAGTTGATTTCGCGGATCATGGAACGCAATACTGCGGCGGTATCGCCACGCTCGGCATTATCCGCCGTCTCGACGATCCAGCGGGTAAAGTTCTGAACATTGGCCAGGGCCCGCCCGGTCAGGTGCTGTTCCAGGCCCAGCTCAAAGCTGGCGGCAAACATGCTGATCTGGCGCATATTGGCATAACTGCCCAGCTTTTCCAGGGTTGCCGGGCCAATTTCACGCCTGGGCACATTCACAATGCGCAAAAAGGCATTATCATCATCCGGATTGACCAAGACGCGCAAGTAAGCCATAACATCCTTGATTTCCGCCCGGGAAAAAAAGGAGGTGCCACCACTGATCTTATAGGGAATACGGTTGGTCATCAGCGCCTTTTCCAGCAGGCGTGACTGGTGATTGCCCCGGTATAGAATGGCGTAATTTCTGAATTGGCTTTTATTCAGGAACCTGTGGCCGATCAGCTCGCCGACGACCCGCTCGACCTCGTGTTCTTCGTTCTTGGTCTGCACCACCCTGAGCTCGACGCCATAGTTGAGTTCACTGAACAACGCCTTGTCATAAACATGAGGATTGTTGGCGATCAGTATATTGGCACACTTCAGGATGCGGCCACTGGATCTATAGTTTTGCTCCAGCTTGATCAGCTTAAGGCTGGGATAATCTTCCCCCAAGAGCACCAGGTTCTGCGGCTTGGCGCCACGCCAGGAGTAGATTGACTGGTCATCGTCGCCAACCACTGTCAGCCGGCCCCGTTCCCCCGTGATCAGCTTGACCAGCTCGTATTGGCTGGCATTGGTGTCCTGGTATTCATCCACCAGCATATAGCGAATTTTACGTTGCCAGCGCGTCCGCACTTCCCCGTAGTTTCTTAATAACAAGGTGGGGATCAGGATCAGGTCATCAAAATCCAGGGCATTATAGGCGCGCATATGTTGCTGGTAACGGCCATAAAATTCGGCATACTGGGCGGTATCTGCATCACTGGCCTGTTTAATAGCGGCCTCGGGCAAGAGCAAATCGTTTTTCCAGTTGGAAATCATCATTTGCAGCTTGCTGAGCAGATCCTTATCGCCATCCAGCTCTGGTGCCGTCAGCTCCTTAAGCAGGGCCAGGGTATCCTGGTCATCAAACAGGGTAAAACCCGGCTTATATCCCAAGGTCTTGATTTCTCTTCTGACAATATCCAGGCCCAACGAGTGGAAGGTGGACACCGTCAGGCCACGGGTTAGATCCCGGCCCAGCATCTTGCTGACCCTTTCCTTCATCTCCCGTGCCGCCTTGTTGGTAAAGGTAACCGCAGCGATATTGCGGGCCTTGTAGTCACACTTCTGGATAAGGTAAGCAATTTTCTGACAAATAACCCCGGTTTTGCCACTACCGGCACCGGCAAGCACCAGGCAAGGCCCGCTGACATATTTTACTGCTTCATCTTGTCTCGGGTTAAGTTTCATTGCCATGGCGTGTTATATAAATTTCTATCCCAGTTAAAACAGCCGCTGATTTTACCTGTTTTCTGCCAAGACCACAGCATAGAGTTTAAAAAAATAATACCGTTATTGGTTAAAAAGCCGGAGTCAATTGATTACAATAGTGAAAAACTTAGCGGGTGCAGACACTAATGATTAACGCCAAAAAAATTGAAGAAATTGCCAAGCAGGTCTCTGAGTCCATTCCGCCAGGCTTAAAAACCATGGCCAATGAATTTGAAGACAAGACCAAAACCGTATTGCAGAGAAAGCTGTCCCAGCTGGATGTGGTAACCCGGGAAGAATTTGATGTCCAAACCCAGGTATTGATTAAAACCCGTGAAAAACTGGCCGCACTTGAGGCGAAAGTCGCCGAACTGGAAACAAAGTTAAGCGAAAGCGAGTAATCCAACAAGCGATAGCCCCTGATCCGGCTATCGCTTCGGTTTATGTCCTTATTTAAAGAAACGCCTTTCCAGAATAAAGCCCATTACCCCCATGCTAAATAGCAATACCCCCAGGACCTGTAGCCAGGCATTTACCGGCCGTGCCACCATTTCTTCCTTGTCAAGATAAAACAGTCGCGTACCTCCGACAACATCCGTAATAAACTGTGGTCCTAGATTTTCATTAGTTAAATAGATTTCAGCATCCCGACGCTGTGCCATTTCAACACGCTTGAGTTCTTTGGTTGCATGAAAATCTTTATCTCCCATATCTAGCAATCGGCTCCACCTATAAAATATATCTTTAGGCTCGCCTTCCAGCACTACGCCTTGGGATTCATACTGGAACCTCACCTCACTAAATACCTGTTTGCTATAGCCGATGTAAAACAGGGTTACGGCGATCACTATCAGGGCACTGCAGATATATAAATAACGCCTCTGGCTCATTGCCCTAGAAGTGTCCTGCTGATTTAACCAGTGTTCAATATCGGGAATGTGGCAATAGTGCTGACGGATACTGGCTTTGTCCAGGCCGGACAAAAATTCCTCTAGCTCCAGCTTTAAGGCTAACAGCAGGTTCCTGAATATATCATTCGATGGGATGGATTTATTGTTTTCCAGCTTGGATAAGTAGGACTGTTCAATACCCGCCAGTTCCGACATTTCAGGCTGGCTCAGGCCTCGCTCCTGTCGTAATTTTTTTAAATATTCGCCTAGTGTCATACTAAGTTCCTTTTGATTAGTAAGTTAATAACATAGCCGGCTGGATATTCTTGGCTATTCCAGCAAAGATAAAAAGCAGAATATTAAAGAATAACCAAGAATATTAACGGTTAGCTGTCATTATTTGAAAATAATTGTAGCCAGGCCAGCTCGGAACCGGCTAACAGGCGCAAGTTATCTTGAGTCGGCTTAGGACAAGGTAGGGCTTGCTGGCTTTTTGCAAAGCCAGCCAGGGCCGGAGAAAAATAACCAACCACTTCACAATGCAGGCCATTGCCGCTTTCGTGCCGGTAATAGATGGCCATATCGTCAGTAGTCTTGTTATTTTTTTGAAATTGAAAAAAGCTGGCTTCCAGCTCGCTTAATGACTGGGCAGCCCAAATATCATCACCAAAGTTTTTATGGAACCAGTTAGCCATTTAAGCGCACTCACCTTTGATCAAAAAATCAAATTTAACGATAAAAAATCAATTGTTCAATTCATTACTATACTGAATAAGAGTTAAGGCCCTGTATTGCTTGCAAATGAAACCGTTACTTCTAACCGTTCTGTCTTTCATCATCACCTTGTTCCCGGGCGGTATTAAGGCCGACACTTTCAACGTCATTATCTATACCGGCGGCAATCCGCCCTATACCATAATAGAAAACGGTGAAATATCCGGAATTTTTAAGGATCTGTTTGCCGAACTGGAAACTTATACCGGCCATAAATTTAAGCTAACCCCACTGCCGGTTGCTCGGGCCTTAAAGGAGTTCGATTTTGGCGGTGTCGATATAGAGCCAGGCGTCAATGAAAAATGGCGACAACACACGCAGGTAAAGGGCCTGTATTCCATTCCTTATGAGGTTTCAACCGAGGTGCTGGTATTTAAACCGGAAAATCGCATCCAGGCTCAGAAGCCGGAAGATCTATACGGTAAGAGCATTGGCATAGTCAGGGGCTATTCCTATCCCCGTTTTGATCCGGCTTTTTCACAAGGCCTGATCAAAAAAGTCGAAAACATCTCTGAGCACAACTTACTGCAGCAGATGGTAATTGACAGGCTCAGGCATGTTTTTATCGGCTATCGCACCATACTCTATTATCAGAAAAAAAATCCACAATACCGATCCTTTCAGATTGGCGATATCGTCAGTCAGGTGGAAGTAAAACTCAGGGTACATCCCAATAAATCACACTTGCTGCCCGAGCTTAACAGGGCATTAGCGACAATGCTGGAACAAGGTAAGATTAAGGCTATCTACGACAAATATAGATAGCCATCAGCTCTTATTTCAGAAACGCCGCATAGGCCAGGTTTTCCGTTTCTTCCTGCCACTCATAGCCCAAGTCTTGCAAGTGTTGGAAAAACGATTCCTGGTTTTCTTCACTCACTTCAAAACCCGCCAGTACCTGACCAAAGGCAGCACCATGGTTACGGTAATGAAACAGGGTAATATTCCAAAGTTCACCCAAGGTATCGAGAAACTTTTCCAGGGCGCCCGGATATTCGGGAAACTGGAAGCGGAAAATTCGCTCCTGCACAGGCTCAGGATTCCTGCCACCTATCATGTAACGTATGTGCAGTTTCGCCAGCTCATTTTCGGTAAAATCGCTGACCTGGTAATTGGCCTGTGACAATAGCCGAGATAGCTGCTCCCTTTCATCCTGCCCTGACGCCAGACGCACGCCAACAAAGATGTTGGCCTCAGGCTTTCCGACATAACGGTAATTGAACTCGGTAATGACCCGGCCGCCAAGGCTCTTGCAGAATCGTCTGAAACTGCCTTTTTCTTCCGGTATGGTCACCGCCAGCACGGCTTCTTTTTGCTCACCCAGCTCACATCGCTCGGAAACATAACGCAAGCTATGAAAGTTCATATTGGCACCGGACAAGATCGCCACCAGAGATTCGCCGCCGACACTGGTTTGGCAATACTTGTTAAGGCCCGCCAGTGACAGTGCCCCCGCAGGCTCGGCAATAACCCGGGTTTGCTCGAAAATGTCCTTGATAGACGCACAAATCTCGTCTGTCGTAACTGTGATAACGTGATCGCAATAGCGCCTGATCAGATCAAAGGTATGCTCGCCTATGCGCTTTACCGCGACGCCATCGGCAAACAGGCCGACCTGGTCAAGGTCAACCGGCAAACCGGCATCCATTGCCGCCTTTAAGCAGGCGGAATCTTCGGCCTCCACCCCAATCACCTTGATATTTGGCTGCAATTGCTTAAGGTAGACCGCCATGCCTGCCAAGAGGCCACCGCCGCCGACCGGAATAAAAACCACTTGGGTATGGGGCTGTTGCTGCAGCAACTCTTTGGCTACCGTGCCCTGACCGGCAATAACATCGACATCATCAAACGGATGGATCAGGGTTTTCTTTTCTTCTTCGGCATATTGCAGAGACGCCGCCTGCGCCTCGTTAAAGCTCTTGCCTACCAGGCGCACTTCGGCACCAAAACGGCGGACATTGTCCACCTTGATGTCCGGCGTGGTGATCGGCATCACTATCGTGGCCTTGATACCCAGCTTGCTGGCGGCAAGCGCCAATCCCTGAGCATGATTACCGGCGGAAGCTGCCACCACGCCATGAATGCACTGCTCCTCACTCAGGTTAGCCAGCTTATTATAGGCGCCCCTGAGCTTAAACGAATGCACCGGCTGCTGGTCTTCCCGCTTTAAATAAATCTGGTTATTCAGTCTTGTAGACAGCTTGGTTAAATGGGTAAGCTCGGTTTCCCTGGCAACATCATAAACGGGGGCCAGGAGTATGCGGCGTAAATAATCCAGGCCAAGCTCCTGATGAGCCAACAGCTCCAGACTCTCAGCTTCTGTCATCATCTTTCCCCATCTAACAGTTTACGATCACGCACCGCACCCTTGTCGGCACTGGTTGCCAGCATGGCATAATTTTTCAACGCATAGCTGATGGGGCGAACGCGATCTTTAGGCTGCCAGGCGTTGCTGCCTTTGGCTTCCATCTCTACCCTACGCTGGGCCAGTTCATCATCGCTGATCTGAATTTCTATAATACGGTTGGGAATATCTATATGTATGATATCCCCTTGCTCTACCAGGCCTATGGCACCACCATTGGCCGCTTCCGGCGAGATATGACCAATAGAAAGACCCGAGGTACCGCCGGAGAATCTGCCATCGGTGATCAGGGCACAGGCCTTGCCCAGCCCCATGGATTTCAAATAAGTGGTAGGGTAAAGCATTTCCTGCATACCTGGCCCACCCTTAGGACCCTCATAGCGGATCACAACCACTTCACCAGCTACCACTTTACTATCAAGGATACCGGCAACGGCATCTTCCTGGCTCTCAAAGATATGGGCCGGGCCGGTAAAGGTCAGGTTTTCCTCGGCTACGCCGGCGGTTTTGACGATACAGCCATCTAACGCGATATTGCCGGATAACACGGCAAGGCCACCATCCTGTGAAAAGGCATGTTCGCGGGTGCGGATACAGCCATTTTCCCTGTCACTATCCAGGCTGTCCCAGCGGCACTCCTGGCTAAAGGCCTGAGTGGTGCGAATGCCGGCCGGACCGGCTCGATAGAATTCTTTTACCGCCTGATCACTGGTCAGGGTAATATCGTATCTGGCCAGTAAATCCGCCAGTGTCATCCCCAAAACATTCACCACATCGGTCGACAGCAGGTTAGCACGTGCCAACTCACCCAAAATGGCCACCACACCACCGGCACGATGCACATCTTCCATATGGTATTGCTGAGTGGAAGGCGCCACCTTGCACAAATGAGGTACCAAACGAGACAAGCGGTCAATATCTTCCATGGTGAAATCAACATCTGCTTCCTGCGCCGCCGCCAGTAGGTGCAATACGGTATTGGTGGAACCGCCCATGGCGATATCCAGGCACATGGCATTTTCAAAGGCTGCCTTATTGGCGATATTGCGTGGCAAGGCAGAAACATCATCCTGCTCATAATAGCGCCTGGTAAGGGCAACAATTTCGCTGCCGGCCTTAAGGAACAGCTGTTTTCTGTCGGCATGGGTCGCCAGCATGGAACCGTTACCCGGCAGCGCCAGGCCTAAGGCTTCCGCCAGGCAGTTCATGGAGTTAGCGGTAAACATGCCGGAGCAGGAGCCACAGGTTGGGCAGGCAGAACGCTCCACCTGATCACTTTGCTCATCGGATACTTCCGGGTCTGCACCCTGGATCATGGCGTCCACCAAATCCAGCTTGATGATTTGATCGGAAAGCTTGGTCTTGCCGGCTTCCATAGGACCACCGGAAACAAAAATGACCGGTATATTCAGGCGCATCGCCGCCATCATCATGCCCGGGGTGATCTTGTCACAATTGGAAATACACACCATGGCATCGGCGCAATGGGCATTGACCATATATTCCACAGAATCCGCGATAAGGTCACGGGATGGAAGACTGTAGAGCATGCCGCTATGGCCCATGGCAATGCCGTCATCTACCGCTATGGTATTGAATTCTTTGGCAACACCACCGGCTTCTTCGATGGCGCCGGCCACCAGCTGTCCCATATCTTTTAAATGCACATGCCCGGGGACAAACTGGGTAAAGGAGTTCACCACGGCAATAATGGGCTTGCCAAAGTCATTATCTGTCATTCCTGTTGCGCGCCAGAGTGCGCGGGCGCCCGCCATATTGCGGCCTTGAGTCGAAGTTGCAGATCTTAATTTAGGCATAATGCTTAGATGTCCATTTAAAAAATTAGGGAGCTTAAAAAAAAGCAAATCAAAGTAACGCCCTGCTCAAAGGCAACTTTGACTGAATCCCACAATAACTAGGGACTTCAAAGCGGAAGAATTGATTCAAAAGCAAGGCGGAAGCGCGGAGCTTATAACTATAAGTGAGCACTTCCAACGATGCTTTTGGAATAATTGGCCGCTTTTGCGAAATATGAAAATCTACTTAACCGGGTCTAACCAACCCCACTTATCTTCTGTGGTGCCATCAAAGATACCAAAGAAGGCTTCCTGTAATGCTTTAGTAACAGGACCACGAGAGCCTGTTCCCACCGGCATACCGTCTACCGTTTTTACCGGTACGATTTCGGTGGCCGTTCCCGTCATAAAGAATTCATCCGCCAGGTACAGGGCTTCACGGGAAATGGTTTCTTCACGCACTTCATAGCCCAGCTCTTTGGCCAACACAAAAACAGAATCTCTGGTCAAACCTTGCAGGATTGATGCCGTGCCAGGAGGCGTATAGATAATGCCCTTGCGCACCAGGAATAAGTTCTGTCCGGCCCCTTCACTGACCTGGTTGTTGACATCCAGGGCGATTCCTTCGGTATAGCCATGGCGGCCCGCTTCCATTGAAATCAACTGTGAAGACAGGTAGTTACCACCGGCTTTTGCCGCCGTTGGCATGGTATTGGGCGCCAGGCGGTTCCAGCTGGATACACCGACATCAACACCATTCTCAATGGCATCGGCACCCAAGTAGGCCTCCCAGCTAAATGAGGCTATCATTAGCTCGGCAACTGCATCGGCAGGTGGTCTCAAGCCCATGCCAACATCACCTAAAAAGGCAAGCGGACGAAGATAGGCAGATTCAAGGTTGTTTTTGACCACGGAATCCTTACAGGCCTGCATGACTTCTTCCGGCGTATAGGGAATATTCATGCGATAGACCTTTGCCGAATCGAACAAGCGGTCGATATGCTCTTGCAAGCGAAAAATACAGGTACCCTTATGAGTGTTATAGGCGCGAATACCTTCAAAAACGGATGAACCATAATGCAATGCGTGGCTCATTACGTGGACAGTTGCGTTCTGCCAAGGAATGAGTTCACCATTAAACCATATGAGTTCAGCACTTACTTTAGCCATGTTGTTTTCCTAAATTTGTATATAAGAGGTTATAATGTACTCTGCCATTATAACTAAAATTATGCGCTACAGAGTTGCGATACATCATTTTCGACCGAGACCTCTTTGATGTCGACCAGTTTATTGATCTGATCCACCAATAGCTCGATCGAACGTTCGCTTCTGACCATGAGTTCGATACTGCCGATATTGGTCCCGGTATTGACCCGCGCATTAATACCGCTGATCAAAAAGCCACGATAACGGGCAACCTGTAAAATCCTTTCCAGAACTACCTGTTTGTCATCGGCTTTGATATTCAATTGATAATGATTCATTTAGATGCTCTCCATCATTTTGTCATTGGCGGTATTGGGTGGCACCAGGGGCCAGACATTGTCTAAAGCATCGATTTTCACCTGCAATAAGTAGGGGCCGTTATGGTCCAGCATTTCATCAATGGCGGCGCTAACCTCTGATTTTTTCGTGATTTCTTTGGCCTTGATGCCAAAGGCCGACGCCAGCACGGTAAATTCCGGGTTATCCGACAGGTCGGTTTCACTTAAACGGCCATCGAAAAACAAATCCTGCCATTGGCGCACCATGCCCAGTTTGGCGTTGTCGATCAGCAGAATTTTAACCGGCAGTTGAAAACGCTTGATGGTGGACAGCTCCTGAACATTCATCATAATAGAGCCGTCACCCGATACCGCAATTACGCAATCGTTTGGCCGACTGACCTGGGCGCCTATCGCTGCCGGTAAGCCAAAGCCCATGGTGCCCATGCCACCACTGGTCAGAAAATTACTGGGATCATTAAGCAGCATATGCTGCGCCGCCCACATCTGATGCTGGCCGACATCCGTAGTGACACAGGTATTGCTTGGCATTTTTTCACTGACTTCCTTTAACACCGCAGGAGCAAAGATGTTTTCGCCCGGGTGATCATAGCGCCAGGCAAACTGCTGCTTCCTCTTGGCACAGGTTTGTTGCCAGTCATCGATGGACAGGGGAATCGCCAGCGCAGGCAGATTCACCTTAAGATCCCCTAAAATGGCGACATCGGCATATCTGCGCTTGTGTATCTCTGCTGTGTCTATATCAAAGTGTATGACCTTGGCGTGCGGGGCAAACTCGTTAAGCAGGCCGGTTACCCTGTCGTCAAACCTGGCGCCAACGGCAATCAAGAGATCGCTTTCCTGCACCGCCAGATTGGCCGCCTTGGTGCCGTGCATCCCCAGCATGCCGAGGTAATTGTCATCTTTTGGTGCTACCGCCCCTAAGCCTTTGAGCGTTGAGACACTGGGCAGACCCGTTGTATCAATAAAGCCTCTTAACTCATCCACCGCATTGGCCATGCCAACGCCACCACCGACATACAGCACAGGTTTTTTCGCCTGGTTTAGCAAGGCAATGGCTTTGCCAACATTGGCGGGCGGCAGCTTGACCTTGTTTTTCAATGGTGAAAAATGCTCGATATCATGGGGCACTTCGGCCAACTGAATATCTTTGGGAATATCAACCAAAACAGGGCCTTGTCGTCCTTCCAGGGCAATCGCAAATGCCTTGTGCAGCACCTTGGCCAGATCCTTGATATCCGTCACCTGAAAAGAATGCTTGGTACAGGCCAGTGACAGACCAAAGATATCGATTTCCTGAAAGGCATCAGAGCCCATGGCGGAGGTTGGTACCTGCCCCGTGATGGCAACCATGGGGATGGAGTCCGCCAGCGCATCAGCCAGGCCGGTGATCAGGTTGGTGGCACCCGGCCCTGATGTGGCCAGGCAAACCCCCACTTTTCCCGAGGCCCTGGCGTAACCCAGAGCAGAAAATGCCGCGCCTTGTTCATGGCGGCAAAGGAAATGCTGAACATCACTATCAACCAGCGCATCATAAATCGGCATAATGGCCCCGCCCGGGTAACCAAAGACGTGTTGCACACCATGTTGTTGCAACACTTTGAATAATAAAGATCCGCCTGTTAACCTTTGTTCGCTTGCCATTTTCATTTTTAAACTATTCAAATGTTATTCACTTTGCATTTTTGCGGTCAATAGCATCGATTAGTTTGACTCCATTGGTTGAATGTAAAAAAAAACCCCCGCGCCTTTCGGTGCGGGGGTTTGAATTCGCTCTATTGCTTTTCTTTAGCTCAACGAATCCCCCGCGACGATTTAATAATCACCACGACGAGGACGTTAATAATGACCGAGCTAAAGTTTTGCATATTTATTTAATTTTTCTGAAAAAATATTTCACTGTCCGATTGCTATTTAAATTAGTACCACAGCCATTGGCCATCTAGCAAGCTTTTTTCTTATAGTTTTTTATTTGACCATATAGCCATGATGGCTAATCTAAGCTAAGTCGATGCTATTATTGGCAAAAGCTAAAAACACCGACTACACTCACCCCGACAGGGATCTTAAATTAAACGGATTTTTATGACTTTAGCATGCGTATACAGCCGGGCACGAATCGGGCTTGACTCCCCTCTGGTAACGGTGGAAGTGCACCTGGCCAATGGCCTGCCGGCATTTAATATCGTTGGCCTGCCGGAAACCTCGGTAAAAGAATCCAAAGACAGGGTGCGCAGTGCCATCATCAATTGCGGCTATGAATTTCCTGCCAAGCGTATCACCATCAACCTGGCGCCGGCCGACCTGCCCAAGGAAGGGGGCCGCTTCGACCTGCCCATTGCAGTGGGTATCCTGGTTGCTTCTCAGCAGCTACCGGCTACAGATATACACCAATATGAATTTGCCGGAGAGCTCGCGCTCTCTGGAGAATTAAGGCAAATTATCGGCGAAATCCCCTTGGCCATGGCCAGTAGTGCCAGCACCAGGAAACTGGTCATCCCGAAAAAAAATGCCGAACAGGCAAGCTGGGTAAAACAGGCCCAGATCCATCCGATAGAACACCTGACCCAGCTTTTTCCCCACTTTACACGACAGTCAGAGCTGCCCTTTATTGATGAAAAATCACCAGAACAATACGCCGTTGAACACAATTTGGATATGAGTGATGTCATTGGCCAACCGCTGGCAAAAAGAGCACTGGAAATTGCCGCCAGTGGCCGCCATAACTTGCTCTTTATCGGTCCGCCTGGCACGGGAAAGACCATGCTGGCCAGCAGGTTACCCGGTATATTGCCGGTGATGACAGAGCAGGAAGCCCTGGAGAGCGCCTCCATCCAATCAATTTGTCATCAGCCGATAAATGCCGCCTCCTGGCTGAGTCGGCCTTTTCGCGCTCCCCACCATACCGCCTCTTCTGCCGCCCTGGTAGGCGGCGGCACCCAGCCTAAGCCGGGCGAGATTTCCCTGGCCCATAATGGCGTGCTGTTTTTGGACGAACTGCCCGAATTTGAACGCAAGGTACTGGATGTACTACGAGAACCCATGGAGTCGGGTGAAGTCACCATTTCACGTGCGCTTCACAAGCAGACCTTTCCGGCCCAGTTTCAACTGGTGGCCGCCATGAATCCAAGTCCAACCGGTTTCTATACCGACAAGCGCAGCACACCCGAGCAGGTGCTGCGTTACCTGAACCGTTTATCCGGCCCTTTTCTCGATCGTATCGATATTCAGATCGAAGTGGCCCGTTTGCCGCGGGGGCTTTGGTCGCAGCACCAGGATCAGAATGAGTCCAGTGAAATCATTCGTGAGCGGGTACAGGCGTGCCACCAAAGACAGTTATACCGTCAAGGCAAGGCCAATGCTCACCTGAGTAGCAGCGAAATCCGCCAGTTTTGCCGGTTAACGGCGGAAGACAATGAATTTCTTGAGCTGGCGGTCGAGAAACTGGGGCTCTCCACCCGGGCCCATCACAAGATTTTGAAAATCGCCCGGACCCTGGCGGATATGGAAGCAAAGCCGGATATCTGCCATGAAAATCTGATCGAGGCGCTGTCGTACCGGGCCATGGACAGACTGCTTAGACACCTGACCGAAGTCGTTGCCGTTTAATCTTCCTGTTCCTCAATGGCATTAAAAAAGGCCCGAACTAAGGGTTCTTGTTGGCGTTTTTTCAGGCAGCAGATACCTAACTCAAACGGCGCGATTTCACCGACATTGGCAAGATATTGCACCCGCTCCTTGACCGGGCTGTTTTCCACCACCACCTTAGGGGCAATACCGATGCCACAGCCGAGCGCCACCATACTGACCAGGGCTTCATGCCCCGAAACGGTCGCATAGATATTGGGTTTTCCCTGCTGTTTTTTCCGGTACCAGTGCTCGAAGCGTTTTCTGGCCGGGCCGTGCTCAGGCAGGATAATTGGAATTTTCGGCCAGGGTAGTGACTCATCCTGCAGCTGCTGCTGAACACTACAGGCCATGGTGGGAGCGATCACCGCCAGGGGAATTTCTGCCAGGGGATGAAAGTAAATACTCGTCGACAGGCTTTCCGGTCTGGCGGCGATGGCAAAGTCCACCCCCTGCTGCTGCACCTGTTCCAGGGCATCGGCGGCATCCCCTGTGGTTAACATGATTTCCACCAGGGGGTGTTGTCGGCGAAACCTGTCCAAGAGCGGTGGTAAGTGGCTATAAGCCGCAGTCACCGAGCAATAAATATGCAGCTTGCCGGTCAGCTGTGCCTGCTGCTGACTCAAGGAAAGCTTGAGCAATTGCCATTGTTCAATCTGCTGCTCGGCATAAAGCTTGAATTGCCTGCCGGCATCCGTTAATACCACACTCCTGTTATCCCTGTGCAACAGAGCACAGCCCAGCTGCGTTTCCATACGTTGGATGGTGCGGCTCAATGTCGACGGGCTGACATGAAAGGCCTCAGCCGTTTGGCCAAAATGCAGATGTGTCGCCAAATGCTGAAACATTTGCAGAGATTTTATTTCCATTACAGGCTCCAAATTCATTTTTCATTGCAAAATATGAAACACAATGATGCAAATATATCATTTTAAGCAACATAAGAGTTAGTATATTATGCAAGTATTGTCAGCGAGACTGACCATCTGAATATATACTTGCTTGCAATGGACAGGCACCGGAGAGAAACATGGCTAATTACTTTAACACCTTAAGCTTACGCGAAAAGCTGGCACAACTGGGCAAATGCCGTTTTATGAAACGTGATGAATTTGCGGACGGTTGCAATTTTATCAAGGACTGGAACATAGTCATCGTCGGTTGTGGTGCACAGGGGTTAAACCAGGGGCTGAATATGCGAGACTCAGGCCTGAATATTTCCTATGCGCTAAGGGATGCAGCCATTGCGGAAAAACGTCAGTCCTGGCAATGGGCGACGGAGAACGGCTTTAATGTTGGCACCTACCAGGAATTGATCCCGCAAGCAGATTTGGTCTTAAATCTGACACCAGACAAGCAACACACCTCTGCCGTTAGTGCGGTAATGCCCTTGATGAAACAGGGAGCGACCCTGTCTTATTCTCACGGTTTCAATATCGTTGAAGAAGGCATGCAAATCCGTCCCGATATTACCGTAGTCATGGTAGCGCCCAAGTGCCCGGGTACGGAAGTGCGCGAAGAATATAAACGTGGCTTCGGCGTTCCTACCCTGATCGCCGTACATCCGGAAAATGATCCCAAGGGCGACGGCCTGGCAATCGCAAAAGCCTATGCCTCGGCTACAGGTGGCGATCGCGCCGGTGTATTGGAGTCCTCTTTCATCGCCGAAGTAAAATCTGATTTGATGGGCGAACAAACTATCCTGTGCGGCATGTTGCAAACCGGTGCCATTTTGGGTCATCAACAGCTGGTTGCAAACGGTGTGGATGCTGCCTATGCCCGAAAGCTTATCCAGTACGGCTGGGAAACTGTCACCGAAGGCTTAAAGCATGGCGGCATCACCAATATGATGGATCGCCTGTCAAACCCTGCCAAAATCAGGGCATTCGATATGTCCGAGCAGCTAAAAGGCACCTTGCGCCCGCTGTTTGAAAAACATATGGACGATATCATCGAAGGGCGTTTTTCAGAAACCATGATGGTGGACTGGGCCAATGATGATGCCAACCTGTTAAAGTGGCGCGCAGAAACGGCGGAAACTTCATTTGAGCTGGCACCAGACTGTAATACCGAAATCATCGAACAGGAATACTATGATCGCGGTATCTTCCTGGTTGCCATGATTAAGGCCGGTGTTGAACTTGCGTTTGAAACCATGGTCGCGGCAGGTATCATTGAAGAGTCGGCCTACTATGAATCACTGCACGAAACACCTTTGATCGCCAACTGTATTGCCCGTAACAAGCTATACGAAATGAATGTGGTTATCTCGGATACCGCAGAATACGGCAACTACCTGTTTAGCCATGCCGCCGTACCCTTATTACAGGACTTCGTTAGCCAGCTAAGCCTTGAAGATCTGGGTGAAGGCTTGAGTAACCCGTCAAACAGTGTCGATAATGTCCGCTTGATCGAAGTGAATGAAGCCATTCGCAGCCACGGTGTTGAAACCGTAGGCAAGGAATTGCGTGGCTATATGACAGACATGAAAAAAATTGTTGAAGCCAGCCTTTAACAAGTAATAAATTTGCTCGCTGCAAATGGGCGGTATTTGACACTCGCTTCCTGATGTCAATACCGCCTTTTCTATAACCATAACAATTTCATTGATTTAGAGATACTTTAGATTTAATTTGTTATCGAATCTCTGCGTTAGGAATAAATTTTATGGAATTGGCTTCAATCGATACCTTTCACATCCTGATACTGGTATTAACCGGTCTTGCTGCCGGTGTTATCAATACCCTGGCGGGAGGCGGTTCCAATTTATCCCTGCCTGCCCTAATGATGTTTGGCCTGCCGGCCGATATCGCCAATGCCACCAACAGGGTTAGCGTACTGCTGCAGTCCTTAACCGCGACACGAGGCTTTCATAAGCATAAGAGCATTCCGCCTGCCGCGGTAAAAGACACATTTTTTCCCCTGTTATTGGGTGGCCTGCTGGGAGCCCTGATCGCTTCCTACCTGGATGTCACTGTGCTTAAACCCCTGCTACTGGGCACCATGGTCGCCGTTTCACTCTGGGTGGTGTTGCGCAGTGATACAAAAAACACAGGCTCAGCAACTCAGAAGAGCTGTTGGCACAGCCCTATGGCCTTTGTTAGCACCTTAATGGCCGGATTTTACGGCGGCTTTGTTCAGGCGGGTGTCGGCTTCGTCCTTATCGCCGCCTTTGTCGGTGTCTTGAATTATGATCTGCTTAGGGCCAATGCGCTTAAGGTGGTTGCAACACTAATCTTTACCGCTATGGCATTAGTAGTGTTTATTGCTCGGGATCAGGTGGCCTGGTTACCCGGTTTACTTCTGGCCGCAGGCAGCATGCTAGGCGCTCAGGTAGCGGTCAAATTTGCCATTTCCATTCGGCCAAAAACCTTAAAAATCCTGGTACTGATCATGACAGTCGCTGCCAGCCTGGCCGCATTACTACTTTAACAATCTATCTAAGGATAAAAGCACAATGAGCGAATTAGCCAATGTCTCTGTCAGTAAAAAAGCCGCACCTAAATATGGAGCAGCTTAGTTAGTTCGGGGAAGCCAGCTAGGCTCTGACCTGTCCGTCACCTATCACGACAAATTTTTCCGTGGTAAGCGACTCCAATCCCATGGGGCCATAGGCGTGAAGCTTACTGGTCGAAATGCCGATTTCAGACCCTAAACCCAGCTGGCCGCCATCGGAAAAGCGGGAGGAAGCATTGACCATGACCACGGAAGAATTAATGGCACGAACAAAGCGCTGGGTGCGGCTTGTGTCCTGGCTGACAATCACTTCGGTATGATCCGAGCTGAACTCATTGATATGGCCAATGGCCGAGTCAAAGCTGTCCACCACCTTAACCGCAATTTCCTGGGTTAAGTATTCCGCGTGATAGTCATCTTCCGATGCAGGTTCTGCCTGTTCAAAATAGGCAAGGCTGTCCGGGCAGGCATGTATTTTCACTTGATAGTCAGCCAGCGCGCCAGCCACCTTAGGTAAGATTTGCTCGGCAATTTCCCTGTGTACCAACAAGGTTTCCAAAGCGTTACAGGCACTGGGCTTTTGGGTCTTGCCGTTCACTAAGATGTTGATGGCCTTATCCTGATCGGCAAACTTGTCGATAAAGAGGTGACATACCCCCTTAAAGTGCTGGATGACGGGGATCTGGCTGTTTTCTGTGACATAACGGATCAGGCCTTCACCTCCACGAGGAATAACCAGATCTATATAGTCTCTTTGTTTTAACAACTGCTCGATCACGGTTCGGCTGGTGTCGGGAATCACAGCCACCACATGCTTATCTATGGCATTTTTTTCCAAAACCCTGTGCAGGCAATTGGCCAAGGCCAGATTGCTGTGAATAGCTTCGGAGCCGCCTCGCAAGATCACAGCATTGCCCGACTTGATACACAAGGCCGCGGACTCTGCCGTGACGTTAGGGCGGGCCTCATAAATCATGGAAATTACACCCAGTGGAATACGCATCTTGCCGACCTGCATACCGTTAGGACGCAGCTTCATATTGGCTATATCACCAACGGGGTCGGTAAGGGTGACGATTTCACGAATGGCGCAGGCAATATCTGCAACCCTTTGCTCGGTTAACAGCAGACGATCCAGCATGGCTTCGCTCAAACCCTTGTCCCGACCGGCACTAATATCCTTGGCATTTTCAGTAATAATCAGTTTAGTGTCAGCTTCGATGGCTGCCGCCATCGCCAGCAAAAGATCATTTTTTTCTGTCGCCGTTAATTGAGCGACCACTCGGCTTGCTACCTTGGCCGCTGCGGCCATTTCGGTCATATTAAATTGCGTCATTTTTTATCTACCACTTTAATCTGTAAACTATTGTCCTAAAACCACCATATCGTCACGATGAACGATCACCTTGCTTGGACAATAACCCAAGAGCGCATGGATCTGGTCACTCTTCTGGCCCTTAATGCGTAAGAGATCGCTATGACTGTACTGGCATATACCCTTGGCGATTGCCTGACCCGATTCCCTGTCGATAATATCGATGGAATCACCGGCAATAAATTCACCACTAACCTCCTTGATACCCGATGGCAGCAGGGAAGCGCCCTTGTTGATCACGGCATTGACCGCCCCCTGATCCAGTATCACCTGACCGCTACTTTTCAATGTATGTTTGAGCCAGTGTTTTTTCGCCTTGGTAGCCGCGCGGCTCTTCTTAAACCGGGTACCCGGGTTTTCACCCTTCAGTATATGCTCAAACACCTCACTACGGCTGCCATTGACTATATAGGTTTCGATGCCGTTCTCTACGGCTTTTTCCGCCGCCTGAATCTTGGTACGCATGCCGCCTGTGGCGATCAGGTTAGAGGTACTGCCCGCCATGGCATAAATTTCTTCGGTGATCTCGGCTATTTCCGGGAGCAAATTGGCATCAGGGTTAGATCTAGGATCCTTGTCATAGACGCCATCAACATCACTTAAGATAAAAAGGCAATCCGCCTCGCTGACCAGTGCGACCAGGGCGGCCAGGTTATCGTTATCGCCCACCTTAAGCTCGTCTGTGGCGACGGTATCGTTTTCGTTTACCACAGGAATAACGTCGTTTTCCAGCAGCACCCGCAAGGTATTTTTGATATTGATATAGCGCTGACGATCTTTTAAATCACCATGAGTGATGAGTAGCTGGCTACAGGGCTCGTCAAAAAAGCGCTGCCAATTGGCCATGACCTGCATCTGGCCAACGGACGCCATGGCCTGTTTGGTGGGAATAGAGGGAACGGGAGAGCCATGCTGAATTAATTTACGGCCAGCGGCGACGCTGCCCGATGATACCAAAATGATTTCTTTTCCCGCATGTCGACACTCGGTGATAAAACGGGCAATGGCCAGGGTATATTTGCCACTGCAGCCATTGGCATCCGGCGCCACCAGGGCACTGCCAACCTTTATCACTGCTCTATTAAAATTCATCGTTACTCCTCTCGTTTTCTCACCCGTAAGAATGCCTTGAAAACAGGGGCTTTGGCAATGGTGATCTCATGATTTTATAGACAAGTTCCCTCTTTTTAATAGCATTAGTTAATACTTACCCTTTGGCCCGGCTTATATATACAGACATTGGATACAGTATCCTTTTTTAGGAACTAAGTAAGGCACGGAAAGCACTCAATTAGGAGTGCACAGCTTACTATATGTAAAAAACAGGGTCACAAATATAAAATGTGTCGAAATGAATCAATAAGCGGGAGAGTTCTGTATATTTTCGGCGAAATTCAGCTAATTTTTACTGAAAACCAGCTGAAATCTTATTATTATAGCCAGGAGTTTTGATTAACCGTGGAAAAATGCTTTCATGCTGAGTTTTTTACCTAGCCCCGTCATTGGCCTGCTCTCTTTTCTCCTCTATCTGTGCAACACCTTGTTTTGGCTGCTGCCTATCATAATTTTCTCTTTTTTAAAGGCCTTAATTCCTCTGGCTTTTTGGCAAAGGCTCTTTAGTCACCTGCTAGATGCCATGGCCAGCAACTGGGTGGCCGTCAATACCGGCATACAAAACTTACTGACCAAGACAAAGTTTAGTGCTACCGGCTTGGAAAAACTGACCATGAATGACTGGTACCTGGTGGTCAGCAACCATCAGTCCTGGGTCGATATCTTGGTACTACAAAGGCTGTTACACGGTAAAATACCCTTTCTTAAGTTTTTCCTGAAAAAGGAATTGATCTATGTGCCCTTTCTCGGCATTGCCTGGTGGGCGCTGGATTTTCCCTTTATGAAACGATACAGCAGTGAGTTTCTGAAAAAGAATCCGCATTTAAAGGGCAAAGACATAGAAACCACACGCAAGGCGTGCGACAAGTTCAAACACAAGCCGGTGAGCGTGATGAACTTTTTGGAAGGGACCCGCTATACCGAGCAAAAGCACAATAAACAGCAATCTCCCTTTAATTACCTGCTTAAACCTAAGGCCGGCGGTATTGCCTTTGTGCTGGAAGCCATGGGCGGACACCTAACTAAAATCGTCAATGTCACCATACATTATCCGGGTGGCATTCCGGATTTTTATCGCTTTATCTCGGGCAAGGTCGATAAAATTAATGTCACGATAGAAACCATAGACATAGACGAATCCATTATCGGCGATTACTTTAATGACGATGATTTTAAGCTCTCTTTCCAGCAATGGGTCAATCAGTTATGGCTGGATAAGGACCTGGCAATTAAGCAACTTAGCGAACAACAGAATTAGCGAGTGTCGGTTTTTAGCCTAGGGCGTGTTGATCTTTCAGGTTTATTTTGAACAAAATTTAAACTCGAAAGTTCAACACGCCCTAATGATAGCTATACATCTTGAGCTTACCCTTGTATAAATAGCAAACTAAAGGCAAAAGAATATACTTCTTTGGTTACAGGGCTCAGGGTAAAGTATGAATGGATTAATCGAAAACTGGCTTACTGCACAGGGAGTGACAGAGAGCTATTTGCCTTTGGCCAGCATAGTAACAGGCTGCGTGCTAATGCTCCTGTTATCCGGTATCAGCTACTATATTGCCAAACACCAGGTACTGTCTTTTGTCCACAGGCTTATTATTAGCTCAAAAAATACCTGGGATGACCTGCTCCTGGAGCACAATGTCCTCTCACGAACGGCTTTATTGATCCCTATACTGATAGTACTATTTCTAACCCCACTGCTGATTCCCGAAGGCAGTATTTTAAGAGCGTTTTTTATCGTCTTTGCCAAAGTGGCGATATGTTTTCAGGTTGCCCGCTGTATCTCGGCGATTTTAAACGTAGTTAAACACCTGTATCAGCATACGGCGGCAGATAAATACCTGCCGCTGAATTCGGCGGTTCAGGTTATCAAGCTCGCCGTTTATCTGGTGGCGACTATTTTGGCACTGTCCTATATTCTTGATCGGTCACCAATATATCTGTTAAGCGGCTTGGGCGCATTGACCGCCGTGCTGCTGCTGGTGTTTCAGGATACCATCAAGGGGCTGGTGGCCAGCATTCAAATTTCGGTCAATAAAATGCTGGCCCCCGGCGACTGGGTGGAACTGCCCCAATATGGTGCGGATGGTGATGTTATTGAAATCGGACTCAATACCGTCAAGGTTCGAAATTTTGATATGACGGTAACTACCATTCCCACCTATGCCCTGATCAGCGGCTCCTTTAAAAACTGGCGGGACATGTTTAACGCCGGCGGACGCAGGATAAAGCGTACCCTGATAATAGATGTCAGCAGTATTCGTTTTTACCAGGCAGACGAAATTCAGGCATTAGGCTCAATGCCTTTGCTAAAGGACTATCTTTCGACTAAGCAGGTTGAATTGGCTGATGCCAATAATAATGCTAATAATATCAGCCCACGCCAGCTCACCAATGTTGGTACCTTTAGGGCCTATATAGAGTCCTATTTGCGCCAACATGACAAGGTCAATCAAGACATGACCTGTATGGTGCGCCAGCTGGAAGCCACAGAAGCCGGGCTTCCGCTGGAGTTGTATTTTTTCAGCAAAGACCAAAACTGGGTCAGGTACGAAGGCATTCAGGCCGATATCTTTGATCACCTGTTTGCCATGGCGCCACAATTTGGTTTGCGGATTTTCCAGCACCCCAGTGGCCATGACTGGCAACAAGCGGGCCAGTCATAAAATCAACACCTAGGGCGCGTTGACCTTTCGAGTTTAAATTTTGTTCAAGATAAACGCTTTTTGCTCGCGGCGCGAGCTATGTAGCATGGTTATTCCATGTCAATAGCGAGCAACAAAGAGCAAAAAGTGTTTAATTGAACCCTTAGGGCAGCGTTTGTTTGCTATTTCTCCTACGTTTTATGAAATACTTCCATGTATTTCACCAAGTACTAGTACTTGGCCAGCTTACGCTGTTCAACCAGGTTCCCTACCTAGTTGTCGCATGTTCGAATAGAATAACTATGCTTCTCATGCTCTGCCTTGTATAAATACCAAACAAACTGCTGCAAAAATAAACCTGAAAGGTCAACACGCCCTACCGCTGGCGAATCACACCTTCCTGCATGGTAGAAGCGACAAGTTCGCCATTGCGATTAAATATCTGTCCTCGCACCAGGCCTCGGCCACTACTGGCTGACGGACTGGTGACAGAGTAAAGTAACCAGTCATCGAAACGGAATGGGCGATGGAACCACATGGCATGATCTATGGTTGCAATCTGAAAGTTTGGCTGCCAGTGGCTGACCCCGTGCGGCAACAAGGCCGTGGGCAAGAAATGAAAATCGGAGGCATAAGCCAGCATATAGGTATGTATGCGCAGATCATCCGGTAATTCACCATTGGTTTTTATCCACATATGGGTTGATGAATCGGTCGGGTCGGGAGAAACCCAGTTATATTGGCTCAGCGGCCGCATTTCGATGGGTTTTTCTGCCAGAAACTTGTCCCGGACATTTGCCGGTAATAAATCCTGGTGCTCAAAGATAAAATCCCCGTAGGAAGGGAGCCCTTCCGGCCCTTTTACTTCTGGCATTTTATCCTGATGGTCAAACCCGGGCTCAAGCTCCTGAAAAGACGCCGTCATATAGAAGATGGATTTGCCATTTTGTATCGCCTGAACACGACGTGTGCTAAAGCTGCGGCCATCCCGGATATTTTCTACTTCATAAACCACAGGTTTAGTAGCATCACCGGGACGCAAAAAATAGGAATGCAAGGAGTGGACATTGCGGCTGGGATCTATGGTTTCCTGTGCTGCCGATAATGCCTGGCCCATAACCTGGCCACCAAATAATGCTCGAAAGCCCAGATCCTGGCTTTGACCACGGTAAATTCCCTGCTCGATAACCTCCAGCTTCAGCAAAGCCAGCAAATCATTTAACACATCACTCATATTATTACCTTAAAACTCAAGCAACACTCGATTAACAAGTCTATGACACTAATGATCATTTGTGCTCATATTAATACCTAAAGGTGATTGTACCAGTAGTGATTTTAGAAAAAAACGTCCTTCAAATGTTGAATTATTAACCACACTGCTATATGTTATTGAGCACTTATATTTAAAGCTTAAGGATGAGTCATTTTTAAGGTTGAGAGTATCAATGCAAGCAGTAGCAGAAAGAGAAGTATTACTGGAACGAAGACACTATGTGCCGGAGCAATCCAACTTATGGGATAAACTATCATTAGCCCAGAAGTTTGCTGCCAGCAGCTTAACCCAGTTCGGCTATGATCTTGCGTTTATTCGTGGCAGTTCTAATGGCAGTATCGCCGTACTACTATGTAATGGTAACGCCGCAACCATTACCGGTGAAGGTGAAATAGACACCTCGCCCAATATCAAGATTAGACCATAAAAAAAGCACCTGTCGGTGCTTTTTTTATGCCTGGTTTTTGTTTGGTGCTGATGCTAGCTGGCCTTTTTTAAATCCTTTGCTGCGGCGCTGTTCATTAATTTTTCTTCTTGCTGAGACAACAAAACTTCAACCAGCGAAATAAAGCCCTTTAGGTCATTACTCGACCACATATTTCTTACTTGCTTATCCTGCCTATTGATATAGCTGACAAAATTGTTAAACGCGCCCTTTTCTTGGCTATCAAAACATTTCTTGGCGATCGCCTTTAACTGGCCCGAGCCCTTGGAGCTTTCACGATAAATAACGGCATAATTATGAATAAGTGGCGAGAATGTTTCTAACTGATGCACAACAGTGCCATTTTTACGAGCTTCCTGTATTGCCTTAACATTATTAAAGCGTTGCTTGGCAAATTCTTCAAAACAGCCTGATACTGTTACCATGGACGCCACCAGGGCCTTATTTTCTTTAGCCGTATTGTTCATTTCTCTTTTGGCGATGAGCACTTCTCTTTGCAGGCTTTCGGCCCGGAAGAAAAAATAAATGCTTGTTAAAACAAAAACGGCAATAATTGCAGCAACAAAAATCATAATTGATAACTACCCACTTAAAAAATTCAATACCTTGTTGCTATTCTCTGTACGGCATCAAAGTAACAACTATTGTCGCATCCCAAGTCAAAATCACAAAGGATTTACATCAAGTTTTCACAGATTCTACACTAGTTTTTCTGCTTAACAGCTTCACTCAGGCGCGATAAAAAAATATAGGGATCAATATCTTGAATGCTAGGTGTATCAAACGCATATTGAATATTAACCGAAAACTCACCTAGATTGGCAAAAAACCTTACTTCCAAGGCTTTGGCCAGTTTCTCCAAGATAATCTGCATATCCAAATTCGACTGGTGTGGCGATAAAAACAAATATTCTCCTTCATTGATCAAACCTGCATAGTCAAATTCCCCGACATACTCATTGATTAATGTGGCAATGGTCTTGGCCACTTCATTAATGGTTTTTTTATTAAACCGATAACTTAACTCTTTCCAGTTCTCCACCGACATATAGCCAATGGCCAACGGGTACTCGTACTTGCGGGCCATCTTGTAGGCCGTTTGATAGAACAGTTTGGTTTCTGTCGGGCTGGCCAGGTGGTGGGCCGGCTTTTCCACTTCATCATAAGCCAGGTTCAGTTGGCGAGCTCTTCTTTTGAACCAGAGCCAAACAAAGATAAACAACATGATGACGATAAGGCTCACCAATACAAAAATGACTTTTTGCTGTCGTTGGAATTTTCTTGAAAAGTCCGCCCTTAGTTCGCTTTTTTCTGCCAGCTTAATCGCCAGTTCGCGGCTTTTATTGCTGGCAAGCTTTTCATTTTCTATGGCAATAGTGCTGGAAATTTTACTTATGTTAAACTGCTGATATAAAACAAAATACTTGTTGAGCAGTGTCAGTGACTTCTCATAATCCCGCTCTGCTTCGTACATATCTGACAGCAACTGGTACAAGTCTATCTGTTCACTGGTCAACTCAATATTTTCAGCGAGCAGTTCGGCCTGGCTTAACAGCTGATAGGCATAATCTTGCCTGCCTGTATGCAAGGCCGCTTTAGCCAATGCTATCAAGGCACTTAAATAGGGTTTAGTCAGGTTTTGCCCCTGAAACAGCTTTTCGGCCCGAGAAAGGGAATCGAAAGCCAGGGCATAATCTGCCTGCAATAGCTGTACTTCTCCCAATCCCAATTGGGCATAGGCAATGCGAATCGGTGAATGAGACTCTTCGGCGTGTTTTTTTGCTTCCCAATAGGCGTGATAGGCATCATCCAGCTTGCCCAGCTGGCGGTAAGCCCCCGCCAAGTTATAATAGGTATTCTCTATGTTGTCGGTGCGAGACAGACCGCTTCTTAGTTTCAATAATTTCTGGTGAATGGTAATGGCCGTATGATAGTCACCCAAATAATAATGGGCTATGGCAAGAATTTCCAGCAACTCTATATGATCCGCAAATTGCTGATATTTAAGAATAAGGTTTTCTACTGTTTGCAGATCCGTCAATGCCTTCTCATGTTGCGCCATTAAGGCAAAAGCCACGGCCCTATAGCTGAGCGCTATCAGCCGGTACTGAATATCAATCTGCTGCTCCGACAAGTCAATAACTTGTTCGGCAACACTATGCACCTGATGAAACTTGCCTTTTACATAGTAGCCCGCCGCAACTTTCAAGAGCAGATTCAGCCGAATTGAGCGATCTATACTGGTGAGAGACAGTCCGTCCCGGGCAAATTGAAATGCCCTGGCAACATCTCCCTTATTGGTGGCCGCGTCAGCAAGCAAAACATAGACCTTGGCGACAATATTTCCCGTATATAGCTTGCGGTTTTGAATAATACTGCTCGATAAAGCAACAACTTCTTCATAAGGCAAGGTTTCCTTGTCCATGGACAAATACAACTGTACCTTATGAATATTTTCTTCAACTTCTGAGTCTGCTACCACCGTCTGATTAGCAGAAACCGAAGAAAAGCTGAATAGGCATAACAACAAAAGTATTACAATTTTTTCAACTCTTATTACAATCTCTTTACCTTTCACCACAGAATCCTGCTCTAAATCAGAACGTAAAATCAACATAAATACAACAACTTAAACCGCGATCAATCTTTAATTGATATTTTTAGTTTACAAGCAACTCGCTTTGACTATAATGAAAATCAGAGCTGCTAAAGCTCGTTAAGGGCAAATCTAGTGAAAGCTAGAGACGCAAAGTTACCGGTCTAAGGGGAAACCTAGGACAGCGGGACTGCCAAATTTAGATATAGTGGGGGCTTATCTAAAGCCGACGGTCAACTGTCTGTATCCACGGTACACTTTGCGTGCTCTCCCTTAATTTTTCTTTATTCCCAGATCCTAATTCCTAAAGCTTTTCATCTATACTGGCTTTTTTCTGATCAATATAATGTGCGATAACCTGTTCAAGCATAGACAGCGGCATAGAACCATTTTTTAATATTTCATCATGAAACTCGCGCAAATCAAAGGCTTTCCCCAAAGCCTCTTCCGTTTCTTGCCTGAGTCGCTTAATGGTTAGCTCACCAATCTTGTAGGATAAGGCTTGCCCAGGCCAGGAAATATATCTGTCTATCTCTGTTTTTACATTATGTAACGACAGGGCGGTATTATTGGCCAGAAAATCCATGGCTTGCTGCCGGCTCCAGCCCTTAACATGCATGCCGGTATCCACCACCAGGCGACAGGCCCGCCACATTTCATAGGTTAAGCGGCCAAATTCACTATAGGGATCCTGATAAAACCCCACTTCTTTCCCAAGAAACTCCGAATACAACCCCCAGCCCTCACCAAATGCAGAGATATAGGTTAGATTTCTAAACTTAGGTACATTCTTCATTTCTCTTGCTATCGAGCCTTGCAAATGATGTCCGGGTACGGCCTCGTGTAGCGTTAGTGCCTCTAAGACATATAACGGGCGGCGATCCAACCTGTAGGTATTCACCCAGTAATTTCCTGGTTGATCGTCTCTGGACGGGCCTGAATACCTGCCCGTGGTATATTTAGGCGCGATATTGGCGGGTACTTCAATCACACCATAGGGTGTACGGGGCAAGGTTTTAAACAATGAGGGTAATTTGGCATCCATCTTTTTGGCAATAAAGGAAGCCTCTTTTAATAATTGCTCGGGGGTTTTGGCATAGAATTGCTCATCTGTCCTTAAAAACTCAACAAACTCCGCAAAGCTGCCTTTAAATTCTACTTTCTTGATGATAGCTGCCATTTCTGCCCGTATGCGTTTAACCTCTTTTAAGCCAATCTGATGGACCTCCTCGGCAGAGATGGGCAAGGTTGTATAGTGGGCAACACGGTTCTGGTAATACTCGTCTCCCCCGGGAAGAGAGTTGGCCGCTATATTCTTGCGTGCGTTTGGCTGGTAGGTTTCCACCATAAAGTCATAATATTGTCTATAACTGGCAAACACCTGGTCTCGAATAATTTGCTCTGCCGTTTCCTGAAGCTCATTTTTAACGGCTTCCCCCAGATGTTCCGGCATAGTTAGAAAAGGCTTAAAATAGGTGCTTTGTCTGACATCATCCTTGATAAAGGCCAAAATGGATTGCTCAAACCCTTGTAACACCACTTGCGGCTGGGTAATTCCCTCGGCCAGGCCTTTTTCCATCCACTCGGTTTGCTGGGTAAAATAGCGTGGAATCGCCCTGAGCCTGGCAATATAGTCTTGATAGTCTTGCTCGGTCCTAAAGTTAACTTTTTGATTAATATAACTAATCCATACATGAAAGCCTGACTCGGCCGTCAAGGGCATATAATGCTCTTTATTCACATAGTTATCGATGTCATTCTTGAGTTTATAGGTTAATACCGACCAATTAATCCGGTTGGCTACATCCAGTTGTTCCGTATCCAGGGCATTTAGTCTCTGATACAGCATCAGGCTCTGTTTATGCTGCCGAGCAAGGGTCTGAGGAGAAAGATCCGGTAGCCTGGCGTTATTGCCGCCAGGTTCCGTTTTATTAAATGGGCTACTGGACTCTACAAAGCTTTGGTAATCATTAATAATGGTTGTCAGTTCTTGATTGGCATTGGCCTTATTTTCGCCTGCCGTTTGACTGCAAGCGCCTAGCATAAAGAACAAGAAAACAAGCAACACTTTAAGATTCATAACCTATGACCCAAACAGTAAAAAGCCGAATTACTTTAGCAAATTCTAACCAAATTAAAACCAGTCTAATTAAAACTATGCGTTAACCGGCCAGATATCTTGGACAAAACGACAAAAAATACAATTATTGACAAAATATGCCCTCTCAAGGCTAGACCTTTAACTGCGTATACAGGAGAATGTGCTTATAACAAGAGTACAAGTTGTAGTAGCGTAACACTCGATTAATGAAGCACCATGATTCTATAGCGCAAGCAGATAAAAAGTTAACTCAGTCTATTGAGCAATTAAGGCAATGGAATCTAGCCGCAACGCCAATCAACTATGCCGTCAGCTACGAATATATTACCGGAAAAAACCAAGCCCTGTATTCGGCCATCAAACAACAAATCGCCTCGGAAAAACCATTAGATAATTTCTTCCTCGAAGAAGTTTATCGAGAGTATGTGCTGGGCCAAAGCAAGTTTCGCGACGAAATAGTGACAGATCTTGACGATCTTATCACTCAGGTAGAAAAGAACAATCGTCGGTCATCTAGCTCTGCCAACGGCCTTATTAACACGCTGGACACTAGTATTAATGCCATCCAGTCCGACGATAAGCGAAAGGTCAAGATTGCCATATCAAAACTTCGTAAGGCGTCCCATCAATTCAAGGCACAACAGGAAAAACTTGCCGACCAGCTAAAACAGTCTCAAAGGCAGGCGAGTAATTTACGCTCAGAATTAGAGGGTATGCGTAAAGAGATTTACTTAGATCCGCTGACGCAATTATATAATCGCAAGGCCATGAACCAGCACCTGGAGATCTGGCATAGTGAAAACCCTGACAGGCATATATCTGCGCTCGTTATTAACCTGGACTACTTCGCCAAATTTAGTCAGCGTTTCGGCCCCTTGATTGGTGATGTACTCCTGAGCAAGGTAGCGAAAAAAGTTAGCAGCTATGTCACTAACAGCGGCTTACCCGTGCGCTCTGGTGGCGATGAATTTCTTATTCTGTTACCGGATGTGGATACAGGCATAGCAACAGAGATAGCCGAAAAAATAAGGCAAGGCGTTGAAAAGTTGAGATTTGTCAGCAGCAAATCCGGTGTTAGGCTGCCTCCAATGACAGTATCAATCGGCATAACAGGGTTTCGAGTGACAAAAAATATTAATACCGTCATACAGCAAGCAAGGCAAACCCTGAACCTAAAAGCTAAACACCAAACCAACCTGGTAATTGCCCCCGGCAACTAGCCGATTTATTCACTAAGGCTTTGCGGGCATGAATTGCTTGTTTGTGCCACCTGGGTACAGTTGCGACCTTGTTTTTTTGCCTGATACAAAGCCTGATCTGCCTGGTCAATGAGCTGATGACTGGAGTCGGCATGGTTGGGGAAAATAGCAACACCCGTCGATATGGTGATCTTGCCCAAAGCGTTTGATTTATAGCTTAGTGATAGCCGACCAATGCAGGCACGCAGCTTTTCAGCCAAACGGTAGGCATCGGAGACATTAATATCCGGGCAGATAATACAGAACTCTTCTCCACCATAGCGACAAGCAATATCTTCCAGGCGCAAGTTGTTCTTAAAGGCTTCGGCGACTTTTATCAAGACAACGTCACCGGCCTCATGACCATAACTATCGTTAAACAACTTAAAGTAATCTAAATCTATCATTAATACGGCGAGATGTGCCTGATGGCGCTCGGCCCTGTTCAACGCCTGTTCGAGCGCTTCAAACATAAAACGACGGTTATATAGGTCGGTTAGCGGATCTCTGATGGCTTGATTTCTTAGCAGATCTTTTAGATGCAAATTAGCCAGGCCATAACTTATTTGCTCGGCCAAATTAACCGCAATATTGCGATATTTCTTGTCGATAAGCCCGCCAGCACTCACCAGATACAAGGTGCCCAGCAGGTAATTCTCACTCACCAAATTAACACAAACCGCATTTTCCGGCAGTTGGCAGTCCAGGCCATCACAGTTAGCCGGCAAACTGTCATTGGTTTGTGCCTGTTTTTTCTGCCAGCATTGCATAGACAGCTTTGACACTTCACTAGGCCAGTCTTTCCCCCAGTGCGTCAGTTCTTTTATTTGTTTATTGTCATCACAGGTTAAAAATATTGCCCCACTTAGGCTAGGTAGTAATTTGGGAATAATATTGCACAATACTCGGGCTGCATCTTCCATACAATCGGCACTGGTCAGCATGGTACTCATGGTTTGAATAAGGGTTATTTCCCTGGTGCGAGCAACAATTCTCAGCTCCTGCATATTACGCTCTTTTTGGACGGCAATATTGATCATTCTAATGGCCAATAAGCCAAATATAACAATCACGATGACGGTGACAAAAATAATGACACTGAAGCTCCATCGCAAGTCAACTATGGCATTCTGGTAGCTATCTATCGGCAGGGACGCCCTGGCAATATAACCCAAGTTGTTATCATAAGAGGTAATGTGAATGATTTCTTTATTTAACAAAGGATTAAAACGAACCGCCCTTCCTTGGCCATTTGCTAAGGCGGCAACAACCTCCTCTCGTTGCCGATAGTTTTCTGCCCGAACAATTTCCGATACGGTTAGTTGCGAGTCCCCCAGTAGGCTACCATCTTTGGTAAAATAGCCAATTCTTGCCGAACTGGCGCCGGCAATACTGTTGGCAAGGGAAGAAAAAGAGCTGTGTGCACTCTGATGCTTATCATCAATAAGCGCAATTGCGGAAAGAGAAAAGGACGCAAGGTTCCTAAGCTCTTGTTCAAAGCGCTTGTGCAATATGTTTTTTAGGTGATATTCAATGCCTAATACACTGATAATGAATATAACCACTATCACCAATATCGGCATATAAATAACTTTATGGTGCAACTTCATATAAAATAGCTGCAAAGGTTTATTTGCTGATCAAGTTTGTCTACCTCACCTTTAGTGGCTTCCCTACGGTTAACATCCTAAGTTTGAAGCTCCACTAGCCCAAGGTAAGTATAGACCTATTTATACAATTGCAAATATTTTAGTTATTAACGAGTTGCAAGTGCAGTAGGCTAAGTTTTTCCCGGCTAGCTTCATCTTCGGCTTCCAGCCAGCATGACTGGCTGTAACACTCAAAATTGAGTACGAAAAAGCCTTGCTGCCACTGAATGCGGATACTTTCCCTGTCTGCTCCCTGGACATGCTCTATTTCCATAGCACCAGGTAGTTGAGCAAACACCAGCTTTGCCAGCTGATGAATGTTCTCTTGCTGCCATTCACTGTTAAAAAAAATAAGAATGCTTGATTCTTCTACCATCTCCACAGAGGATAAAACTAAATTTTCAATATGTTGCATATCAGTTTTTTACCGGCGCCATTGGCATCAAACCTATCTTCGGAATTTGATCCAATAATCACTGTCATTCTTGGTACCTTTAAACCGCCTATTAGCAGTATTTTACTAAAAAAATCAAGGACAGATCAGTTCTTTTTACATATAATCGGTCCTGGCTTATTTAACATTCTAATCATCAAAGAGAGATTGAAATTATGAAAAAACTTACTTTAGCTGTTTCAGCTACTGTTATGATGGCGTCTCCTGTATTCGCTGGCGATGTTGCTGCTGGTAAAGCAAAATCAGGCGTATGTGCAGCTTGTCATGGTGCTGCTGGTATTTCTGCTGTTCCTATGTACCCTAACCTAGCAGGTCAAAAAGAAGCTTACCTAGCTAAACAGTTAAAAGATTTCAAATCTGGTGCTCGCAAAGATCCTGTTATGGCTCCAATGGCAATGGGATTATCTGATGAAGATGTTGCAAACATTGCTGCTTACTATGCTAGCCTGAAATAAGTTAGCAAATAGATGCAAAAAAAGGCGCTCCTAGGGCGCTTTTTTTGTGTCTAGAATTCAGCAACCAGGGCGTATATTGTATTCCATTTTGTCTGTATACTATGATGATATAGTAGATACTTGGCCCAGACAGTTAGAGAATATGACGTTAGATTTTATCGCACAAGAATATGTAAAACTCGTGCTATTGCTTGGTCAGCACCACACCGACTATGTCGATGCCTATTATGGTCCAGACAACTGGAGTCCCCAAACTAAGCCCCGGCCATTGGCAGAACTGTTAATTCGGGCACTCACCTTAAGTGAGACACTCAATGTCGTCGGCTGTAATAGTCAACAAAAACAGCGTAAGCAGCTGCTAGTCATACAGTTAAACTCTGTTATCAGCTTTATCCGAATGCTGCAGGGCAATACGCTAAGCTTTCAGGAAGAGTCAAGACAAGTCTATGACACTTACAGTCCTGAGGTTGACACCAAGCAGTTAGATAGCGCCCTGGCAGAACTCAATCAGTTACTGCCAGGAGCCAATGAACTGAATCAAAAGCTTAATGACTATTTTCAAGCCCTTATTGTGCCGACAGACAAAGTTTCATCCGTATTTTCCGCTGCCATCACAGAAGCAAAAAACAGATCCAAGCAATATATAGCACTGCCACAAACGGAATCCTTTAAGCTGGAGCTGGTCAAAGACCAGGTTTGGAGTGGTTACAACTGGTACAAGGGAGCTGCCCATAGTGTTATTCAGCTTAACACCGACTTTCCCCTGCACATTCACCGCGCCTTGGATCTGGCCTGCCACGAAGGCTACCCCGGTCACCATCTTTTTAACTCACTGATAGAAAAGCACCTGGTTAACGAGCTTGGCTGGATGGAATATTGCATTTATCCGCTTTTTTCTCCCATCTCGTTACTAGCGGAGGGCAGCGCCAACTACGGCATTGAATTAACCTTTCCGCCATCTGAGCGCCTAAGCTTTGAAAGGGATGTTCTTTTTCCATTGGCCGGCATAGCTCCCAGTAAGGCAGACATGCTTGCTCAAGTAAGGCAACAAGTGCAAAAGCTTGCCTATGCTGACAACTGGGTAGCAGAGCACTACCTGGACGGGAAAATTACCAAGGAGCAGGCCATAGAGCTGTTGATGAAATACGCCTTGACCGACAAAGAGAAATCAACCCAGAGAATCCGCTTTATCGAGGCAAACCGTGCCTATGTCATCAACTATAATCTTGGACAGGATTTAGTGAAAAACTATGTCGAACGGCATGCCGCATCGGATAGTCAAGAGGCCAAATGGCAGGCCTTTTCAACGCTTTTGAAAAACCCTAAAACCGCCTCCATGATGCGCGCTTAGCTCAGTTAGGCCTTATGTTGCTGAATCAGCTCCAGAAAGGGGCCACCATAGCGTGCCAGCTTGGTATCGCCAATACCACTGACCATTAACATCTCATTGGAAGAGACGGGCTGCTTTCTGGCCAGCTCAGACAGGGTGGCATCATTAAAGACGATAAAGGGGGCAATATCTTCAACGTCGGCTATCTCCTTGCGCAGGGCCCTAAGTTTGGCAAACAGGGCCCTGTCATAAGGCTGCTCCTTGTCTTTGCGTTGCCAGTAACTGGCTTTTTGCAAGCGGGGCGAGGCCAGCATTAAGGGATCGCTACCGGTTAATACCGAGCGCGACGCCTGGGTTAAGCACAACGCCGAATGCCGGGCAATGTCCTGCTGCAGGAAGCCCAAATGAATGAGCTGCCTGACAATGGCAAACCAGTAGCCGGGAGTTTTATCCCGGCCAAGACCAAAAGTGGAGACCTTGTCGTGCGCCAGCTTCTTGACCTTGGCGCTTGATTCACCACGTAATACCTCGATAACATGCTGAATATCTCCCTGTTGCTGGATGCGATAGACGCAGGACAAGACCTTTTGCGCTTCCTCCAGGGCATTAAACTGGCTGGGAGGGTCGAGGCAAATATCACAATTACCACAGGCCTGCTCCGTATATTCGGCAAAATAGTTAAGCACCACCTGTCGTCGGCAGGTTTGAGCATCGACAAAGCCTGTCATCGCCTGAAAGCGTTGCAGTTCCACATGCACTCTTTGCTCGTTTTCACCATCGCTGATGCGTTTTTTAATTCTTTCTACATCCTTGTCGTCGTAGAGAAACAGGGCTTCCGCCGGCAGGCCGTCACGGCCGGCACGGCCGATCTCCTGGTAATAGGACTCCAGGGTACGGGGCGGCTCAAAATGAATGACATAACGAATATTGGATTTATTGATCCCCAGACCGAACGCGACCGTAGCTATCACCAACTGAATATTATCCCTGGTAAAGCCGTCCTGCACCGCATTGCGGATCTCGACTTCCAGGCCGGCATGGTAAGGCGCACAGTTAATACCCGCCTGAGCAAGTTTTTTGGCCAGTTTTTCCACCTGCCACCGGCTATTACAGTAGACTATGCCACTTTCATCACCACGTTTACGTATATAGCCCAGCAGCTGCTGTTCACCATTATATTTTTCCGCCAGGGTATAGCGAATATTCGGCCGATCAAAGCTGTCCAGGTGTATAAGGGGGTCGCCTAGCTGTAATTGAGACAAGATATCTTTTCGGGTGGTAACATCTGCCGTCGCCGTCAATGCCATCACGGGTACATGGGGAAAATGCAGTTTCAGGCGATTGAGCTGGGTATAGGCGGGGCGAAAGTCGTGACCCCATTGTGAAATACAATGTGCTTCGTCTATGGCAAACAGGCTGATGGGTAAATCCGCCAGGCCCTCAAGAAAGTAGTGACTTTTCAGGCGCTCCGGCGCCACGTACAACAGCTTGATTTCGCCATTGGCCAGGCCTCGAAATATTTTTTCAACCTCATTGGCATCCTGCGATGAGTTAACAAAGGCCGCCGAGATTCCCTGCCGGGTCAGGCCATCCACTTGATCTTTCATCAAGGCGATCAAGGGAGAAACCACTATTGTGATCCCCGGCAGCAAGGTTGCGGGCAATTGGTAACAAAGTGACTTACCGCCTCCAGTGGGCATCAGCACCAGGCTGTCACGCCCTTGAAGTACTCCCTGAATAACCGCTTCCTGCCCGACCCTAAAGGAAGAGTAGCCAAAGTAATGTTTAAGTGAGTCAAGCAGTTGTTCTGAAGAGAACACTGGCAGAGAATTATTCAACAAAATACTCAAATGTAGACACATGAAAAAAGCATTTTACCCCAGCTAAGCAAGAGTACAGAGAAAATTTTTCGTTTTTCATCGTGAAAATGTTACCCTGCCAGTTAAAGACATCAGACCAGATGGATAACGCATGAAATTAGAGACCATTTATCAACAAATCGCCCAACATTGGACCCAGGGCATGCCTTTTAATAAGCTGCTCGGGCTTGAGATTTCCCACTTTAACAGTGAAAAGTCCGAGATACGATTTGCCTGGCAGGACAAGTTGATTGGTAACCCCATGCAAAAAATACTGCATGGCGGGGTCACGGCCTCTGCCCTGGACCTTGCCGGCGGAGTGGTTGCCGCCGCCAATATTATAGCGCAGCTCGATGACTTGTCTGCTCAGTCAATACAACAGAGTTTAAGCCGTTTGGGCACCATAGATCTGCGCACAGATTTTTTAAGGCCCGGCCGCGGAGAAGAATTTGTCGCAACCGCTCGCATCATACGTAGCGGTAATAAGGTGGCGGTGGCCCGGATGGAAATGCATAATGAACGGGGAGACCATATTGCCTTTGGGACAGGTACCTATATGGTCGGCTAAAACCGGCTATTGACGAAACAGGCATGACAAAATGGTGACCGAGCCCAGGGCTGTGATAAGATAGCGCTTTTCTATCTGCGCCCAATCTCATGTCATCAAGCCACACAAGCTATCCCGTTGGAGTCATCAATGCTATCAGCGCCTATTTTATGTGGGGTGTTGCACCGCTTTATTTCAAGCTGCTGGCCGATATCGGTGCCGATGAAATACTTGTCCACAGAGTGATTTGGTCCTGTGTATTACTGGCCATTATCGTGCTTGCCATGAACAAACAGCGCAATATTCAGTTATTATTCAAGCAGCCAAAAATTCTGGCGGGATTAACGGCAACCGCCACATTTCTTGCGGCTAACTGGTTTTTATTTATCTGGGCGATTAACAATGATCATTTGCTGGATGCCAGCCTGGGTTATTTTATCAATCCGTTATTCAGTGTGGCCCTGGGAATGATTTTCCTTGGCGAGCGTCTACGCAAATGGCAGAAATTTGCCGTGCTGCTCGCCATTTTGGGTGTGTTAATCCAGCTAATTTCTATCGGAACCCTGCCGGTTATTTCCCTGGCCCTGGCCGGCACGTTTGGCATATACGGTCTGCTTCGAAAAAAACTGCACGTTGATTCGTTTGTCGGCCTGTTATTCGAATCTATGTTGATGCTACCTGTCGCACTGATCTATTGGCACTATTTTATCAACGGTTCAACGGCAAATATGTTTGAAAACAGCCTGTCATTAAATTTTACCCTGGTCATGGCCGGTGTGGTAACCACGGCGCCCTTGCTGTGTTTTACTGCCGCTGCCAAGCGATTAACCCTGTCGGCACTGGGCTTCTTTCAATATATAGGCCCAAGCTTAATGTTTATTCTTGCTGTTGCCTTATATAAGGAGCCGCTGGTACCGGCCAAGCTAGCCACCTTTGCCTTTATCTGGTGTTCACTCTTGATATTCAGCCTGGATCCTCTGAAGGCACATAAAGCCAACCGGCTATTATCGGCAAAAGACAAGTAGAAGTTGCAGGGCGATGTCATAAGCCAAGTCAGAAGGGTTTGGCCTCTATACTTTTTGGCAGGGTGATGGTCACCGTAGTCCCGGTGCCCAGCTCACTATCTATCTCGATATGGCCTTCAAGCTTTTTATTGATCAGGTTATAGACAATATTCATGCCCAGTCCGGTACCGCCATGACTTCGCTTGGTGGTAAAGAAGGGATCATATATCTTATTAATCACTTCCTGCGTCATGCCACAGCCGTCGTCCATAAAGACTATCTTGGCGCCGCCATTCCAGGGCCTGACATGAATATTGATATTACCATTTTCCTTATGTTCAAAGCCGTGCTTAATGGCGTTGGTTACCAGGTTTGTCAGTATCTGGGCGAATATGCCGGGAATTGTGGTCAGGCATAGTTCGGCTTCACCCGTATAGTGGTAATTGACCTTGCTGCGCTTGATTTCGGCTGACAGGGTATTCATCACCTCTTCAATATATTCGGCCAGATTGATTTCTCTGGCTTCCTCTACCACTTGATCGGCGGCCACTTGCTTAAAGTTGCCCAGTAAGGTGATCACCCGCTCCAGCGCCTTGTTTGACATATCAGACGACTGTTCAACCGAATCAAAATACCTCGCCATGGCCGATTTCCTTAAGGCGCCGGAGGCAAAATCCTTTTTAATTTCATGGGTCTTTTCTATCATTAAGCTGATTGAAGTCACTATGATGCCCAAGGGGGTATTGATTTCATGGGCAACACCAGCGGTCAAAGTACCCAGCGAGGCCATTTTTTCGGATTGGATCAGCTGATCCTGGGTATTTTCCAGGTGAGACAGCGTCTGGCTCAACTTGGCGGTAGTGCGGCGATTCTTAAAGAAGAGAATAACGACAAGCACAGACACCAGCACGGAAATAACAATGAGTATTGAGATTATCCAGATGGTGGTTTGCTGCTGAATAATCTTTTCTTCTCGAATATCCAGCTCTTCTCCCTGCTGTTCCAGCTGCACCCCCTGCTGGGCGATGCTCTGCTGTTGCTGCTGTAATATCACCCTGTTATCTTCGACGCGTTGCGCCATCTCGCGATTTTCTATTTCCTTGGCGGTAATGGCATTTTGCTGGCTAATCAGCTCTTTTTCCGAGTCATCCAACAGTCCTGTCACTTCGGTAAGCTGTTTTTCCTTCTCGATAATGGCCTGCCTTTGACTCTCAATATCGGTTTCCAAGCGGGTTAGCGCCTGTTTCTGCTTACTGATTTCCTGGCTGCTGCGCTTAAGTTCATTATTGAGGCGGGTGAGCTTTTTACTGGAATCATCCAGTTTTTCCTGCTGTTGGGCTAACTTCTGATTGAGCTCCAGCTCGCGTTTGCGGGTATTTTGCATCGCCAGCTCGGTTTCACGGTACAGGGTTGCCACATCCAGCTCTGTGCCCCCCAGCAGTAAAAGTTCGGCCGACATCTCCAGCTGCTCATAGATAATATTTGATTTATTGACCTCAAAAGAAATGGCCGAGGTAGCACTGTTATAGATCAGGTTGATCATAATATCGTGCTTGTTTTTACTTCTGTCGGTCACCAGCAAGGTGCCGGAGCGCCGGGTTTCCGAAGCCAATAGTGAAACTCGTTCACCATGGTGAAAGGGAATAAAGAGTAATTCTGCCGTTCGCGCCGCTTTGGCCGTTTTTACACTGATAACCGAGATGGCCTTGCCATTAACACGACGTTTTTCCAGGGCTTTTTTTAATACCCGATAGAAGCCGGCATCGTCGTATACGGCAAGGATGATACTCGATTTGCCTTCTGAAGCTGGCCAGTGAATATGTTTGATAAAGTTGAAAATGTAGGCAACTTTTACCTGATCGCTGTCTAATTGTTGGGCGTTAACATTAACCTTGATACCTGCAGCCAGATATAAGAACAAGAAGGCTAACGAAAACAAGCGCACAACTTTTTTCACCGATAACAATCCCTACATTTGTTTACTTTACATTGTAATCATAAAATCAGTAATAAATATAATAATTTACTTTAAATTTTTAACTCATTGAATATTTCTAGTCACTCGCTCCGGCCACTGCTATCTGATTCCGGCCATTCTCTTTGGCAAAATACAGGGCGTTATCCGCTTCACTGATCTGTTTGGAAAAGCTCTCCCTACTGTCAAATATCGCTCCTAGGCTAACCGAGATGCTGATATGTTCATTGCCGACAGGAATTGTTGACACTGAAATATCCCGGCGAAAGTCATCCAGCTTGGTATACAGGTGATCTTCATCGACACCGGAAATCAAGATGGCAAATTCTTCCCCTCCCAACCTGGCAGTCAGTCCTGCGCCAAAATGCTTGCGCATATATAGGGCCACCACCTTTAACACCTGATCCCCGGTATCATGGCCATAGTTATCGTTAACCTTTTTAAAATGATCCAGATCCAGCATGGCCAGGCAATAGGATTTATGTTGCTTGGCAAATTCCAGTATCTTTAACTGGGCATCATGGAAAAAGGAGCGACGATTTGCCAAGTCGGTCAAATAATCGGTATTGGCCGCCTTTTGAATACGGGCAATATTATGCAGGTTTTCGATGTTTTGCGTGATGCGGCAATAAAACTCTTCCGGACAGAAGGGCTTACGTAGGAAATCATCGGCGCCGTTCTTAATAAAGCGGGCCGAATGGACGCCGTTATTGGCCCCGGAGATGCCAATCACCGCCAGGCGCTCTCGCGAATAGCGTTTGCGAATCTCATTGGTTAACTCGATACCGTCCATTTCCGGCATTTCCAGGTCGGTGATCACCATCTTGATCTCCGGATGTTGCGCCAGTTTTTCCAGTGCCTGAACACCGTTATTGGCAACAAACACGGAAAAATTGCGCCGCTTCAGCAACTCCACCACATGGTTGCGTGCCGAGGAAGAGTCATCGACCACCAGGACACCATTGCTTTGATTGGTTTTTTGCCAATGTAAAACCCGCTTTAAGTAGAGAAAAGCCTGGCTGTTTTCTTTCGGAATATAATCGATAACGGGTAAGGACAAGATTTTCTGCCGGGTCTCTTCATCCATTTTCCCCGTCAATACTACCCCGGGAATTCCATGGGAAAGCACGCAGTCTATCGCCTCGCCATTAGCGGCATCGGGCAGGGAGTAATCTATGGTGGCGGCAAAAAATTCGGTATCCCCCTGCAGGATTTCTTCAACCTGAGCCAGTGTCGTGGCTATGGTGACTTCATACTTCAGCGCCTTTGCTATTTGCTTGATAACAGTTGCAATAGGCTTGCTGTCTTCTACCACTAATAAACGTTCAACCATGTTAATTCTCCACTACTCACCCAAACCAGAAATTTCTCTTGTTTTACACTGCTTCCAACCTGGCATAGGCGACCACTAACCACTTGCTGCCAACACCGTCAAAATTAACCTGAATACGACTTTGCGGGCCATTGCCCTCATAGTTAAGCACCACGCCTTCACCAAATTTCGGATGCAAGACCTGCTGACCCAGGCTAAACCCCGTACTGTCAAAGTTTTCTGCCGTTACGCTGGCGGCAAAGCGGCCACTGCTGGCCGGCCTGGATACCTGGCTTTGCAACCTGATTTCTTCCACGCATTCAGACGGTAACTCCCGCAAAAAACGGCTCGGCTTATGGTACTTTTCCTGACCATACAGGCGGCGGCTTTCCGCATGACATAAATATAGCTTTTGCATCGCCCTTGTCATACCAACATAGCACAAGCGGCGCTCTTCCTCTAAACGAGCAATATCTTCCTGTGACTGCTGCGATGGAAACATGCCTTCTTCCAGGCCGGCAATAAAGACTAGGGGAAATTCCAGTCCCTTGGCGGAATGCATGGTCATCAGCTGCACGGCGGGCTCATATTCATCCGCTTGTGACTCTCCGGATTCCAAGGCGGCATGGGTAAGAAAGGCGGTTAGGTCACTCATTTCTTCTTCCAGATCGGGATCCGGCTCAAAGGTCTGGCAGGCGGTCACCAATTCGTTCAGGTTTTCGATACGCGCTTCGGCACGCTCGCCTTTTTCTGCCTGGTACATGGCCTTCAGGCCACTGTGCTGAATAACAAAGTTCACCTGCTGATCCAAATTCAGGTTGCAGGAATCGTCTTCCAGCTGCTCGATCAGCTGGACAAAGCCGGTCAAGACCTTAGCAGTGCGCCCCTTGAGTTCACCCTTTTGCAACATATGCCGGGTTGCTCCCCATAGTGTGGTCCCCAGCCCACGCGCGGCATCCCTGACCAGGGCAACCGTTTGATTACCTATGCCACGTGCTGGCGTATTAATGATGCGTTCAAAGGCGGCATCATCATCACGGTTATTGAGCAAACGCATATAGGCCAAGGCATCCTTGATTTCCTGGCGTTCGAAAAATCGCAGGCCGCCATAGATACGGTAGGGCAGCTGGGCCTGGATCAGGGCCTCCTCCAGCAAACGGGACTGGGCATTGCTGCGGTATAAAATCGCCACTTCATCCAAGGAGCCATTATCCAGGCGCCACTGGTTGATGCGGCCGGAAATAAAGCGCGCTTCATCAATTTCGTTAAAGGCGGTGTAAACGGAAATCTTGTCGCCGGCATCGTCCTGTGTCCACAGATCCTTACCCAGCCTGTTGTTATTATTGGCGATCAAGTGGTTGGCGGCGTTAAGAATATTCGCGGTTGAACGATAGTTCTGCTCCAGGCGTATGGTTTGGGCGTTGGCGAAGTCTTTCAGAAAACGCTGGATATTCTCTATTTTTGCGCCACGCCAGCCATAGATGGACTGATCATCATCACCCACTATCATTACCTTGCCTCTTTCTCCACCCAAAAGGTTTAACCAGGCATACTGGACGGCATTGGTATCCTGAAACTCGTCCACCAGGATATGGCGAAACCTGTGCTGATAGTGCTCCAATAGAATGGGGTTATTGAGCCAAAGCTCATGTGCCCTGAGCAATAATTCAGCAAAGTCCACCAAGCCGGCCCGATCACAGGCATCCTGATAGGCCTGATAGACTTTAACAAACATTTGCTCGGTGGGATCATAGTGAGTTTCTACGTGCTGGGGACGAAGACCTTCGTCTTTCTTACCATTGATATACCATTGCAACTGCTTGGCCGGCCAACGCTTTTCATCAATATTCAATGCCCGGATCACCCGCTTGATCAGGCGTAGCTGGTCGTCCGAGTCCAGCACCTGAAAGCTTTGTGGCAAATTCGCTTCCTGAAAATGCATGCGCAGCAGACGGTGCGCAAGGCCATGAAAGGTCCCCACCCACATGCCATGGACATTGCCTTGGGTGGTTTGTTCAACCCGGGCACGCATTTCTGCCGCGGCCTTGTTGGTAAAGGTCACCGCCAAAATACCATGAGGCGAGACCTGCTCCACCTTCATCAGCCAGGCAATGCGTTGTACCAGTACCCGGGTTTTGCCGCTACCGGCACCGGCCAGGACCAGCATATTCTGCAAGGGGGCAGCAACGACATCTCGCTGCTTATCATTTAAATCATCAAGTAATTCAGAAACATCCATAGATTGGCGGCACTAGCTAAAATAAAACGTCATAAATTATACCAAAGCCCGCAGCTCACCTACATCGGATAATTCGATATGAGGTAAAATAGACAGGCGTTTACCTATGCCATAATGGGGAAACCAGGCGGTTTGACAACCGGCCCAACTCCCGCCGAGAACGTCGGCATGGCCGCAGTCACCGACATGCAATAATTCCCTGGGCTGGATATTCAAGGCCTGACAGGCGCGAACGAACATATCCTCGCTTGGCTTTTTCAGCACGCCTTTACCGGCGTGATAGATATGGCTAAAGTGCTGGCTGATGGCAATCTTGTCGGTATCGACATTGCCATTGCTGATGGCAACCAGAGGCACTTTACTGCCCAGGTATTTCAGCAATTGATGGCTTGCCTCAGGCACCTCGAAGTCGCTGCGCAGCTCGATAAAATGATCCATTGCCTGCTGTGCCTTGACCTTGGCCTCGGCCTTTATCATACCCAAGGCACAACAACCGAGATAATAACTGGTCAGCCTCAGGGCGGTAACGTCATGCTTAAGCTCGGGCTGCATGGCGATAGCCTTTTGCCGGTATTCAAGCCAGTAGGCAAAATTAAACTCTCGGTCACCATGACCGGACAGCAAGCGGGCAAAAAATTTCACCATGCCCTGTTCTGTTTCCTGCATCACAGGCTGGTTGCTATAGAGGGTATCATCCAGGTCAAAGCTAATCGCCTTAATGGGATGCAGGCGCCGGTAAAACTTCATCAGGCCCTCACCTTAACTCCAGCCGCTGGTGCAACAGCTTGGCAACCAGGCGACGAAACTGGCTCAACAACAGGGTATCCATGCGAGGATCAAAGTGTTCGGCGTCGGCGCTGCTGATAGCAAGAAAACCCAATTCCTGATCTAGGTGGCATAATTTTATTAATACCACAGAACCCTCGGTCGGCTGAGAAAAAATCAGTTGTTGCTCACTTTGCTGCAGTCGGCCAAAGTAATAGTCCTCTTTTTGCAGGCGGTTTTGCATAACGCCGCCACAGTCATTTGCCACCAGACAGGCATGTTCTATTTCGGTCGCTTTCGCCAGCCATAGCTTTAACCCGGCGAGGGACAATAATTCCGTCGTCGCCTGGTGCAAACAATCCAACAGCTCATTGGCGGAATGACAGTCCATCAGGCGTAGATACAAATCACTGTAGAGCATAAATAGCTGCTCATTATGGTTCGCCACCGACATCAGGTCGGTAATTTCTTCTTCCAGGGCGCCCACTTTCTGTCGCAATACCTGTAACTGCCTTTCCACCAGGGAAACAGAGCCCCTATGGGGATCGGCAAGTCTTATTGAGGATAACAGCTCAATATTGCGATTAAAAAACTCCGGGTTATCCTGTAAATAGCTGACCACCAGCTCATCGTTTAAAGGGATTTCTTCAGACTGAATACTGGCTTGTGCATTCAATTCGGGTTGTAACTCTTCACTCATAAATGTAATTGTCCATCAAATACATGTGTGGCCGGGCCCGACATCTTGATTGAATTGCCGGGACCCTTCCAGTAAATTCTTAATTTTCCGCCAGGTAACTCCACCGTCACCTGCTTCGCCAGCTTTTTCTGCATATGGCCGACGGCCACCGCCGCGCAAGCCCCACTGCCGCAGGCCAGAGTTTCCCCGACGCCCCGCTCATAAACCCTTAGCTTAATAAGGTCCGGGGCCACCACTTCCATAAAACCGACATTGGCCTGTTTGGGAAAACGCTCATGAAGCGACAATGCCTTGCCCAAGGATTCGACCGGGGCATCCTTAACCGAATCGACGGTAATGACACAATGGGGATTGGCCATAGAGACCGCACCACAAAGCACGGTTTCCTCTTCACTGCGCAGAATATAGGTACCTTCCACCTTTTGTGCCTTAAACGGGATCTGGCTGGGCTCAAATTGCGGCACCGGCATATTCACCGAGATATTGCCGTCTCGCTCAACAAACAGCGTCATCTTGCCCGACTGGGTAGACACCCGGATCTTGGTCTTATTGGTCAGTCCCTTCATGCGGACAAAACGGGCAAAACAGCGGGCACCGTTGCCACACTGGCCGACTTCGCTGCCGTCAGCATTAAATATTCGATAATGGAAGTCTAAATCCGGGTCATAGGGCGGCTCCACCACCAGGAGTTGGTCAAAGCCAACGCCAAAATGTCGATCGGCCAGCTGCTTGATTTGTTCATTCGACAAATAGACATTTTGCGTGACATTGTCCAGGACCAGGAAGTCATTACCCAAGCCATGCATTTTGGAAAAGTTTACTAACATCTACAATTTCTTCTTAATAAGCCTAAGGTAATAAAGACTCGCCCTGCCAAAGTTGTTCAAGCCGCTCTCGTTCGCGAATCAAATGAACGTCCTGACCATCTATCAGGACTTCCGCGGCACGTGGCCGACTGTTGTAATTGGAACTCATGGTAAATCCATAGGCCCCGGCGGAGCGCACCGCCAATAAATCGCCCGGCAAAATGGCAAGTTCACGTTCCTTGCCGAGAAAATCCCCGGTTTCACAGACAGGGCCCACCACGTCATAATATTGAGCTGGGGTATCGTCTCTTTGCTCGACGGGAATAATCGCCTGCCAGGCCTGATACAGAGAGGGACGGATCAAGTCATTCATGGCCGCATCGACGATGGCAAAATGGCGATCCTGGTTATTTTTCAAAAATTCCACTTCCGTCACCAAAATGCCGGCATTGGCCATGATCGCCCGGCCCGGTTCGTAGATCAGGGTAACATCACGATCCGCCAGCTTGTCGGCAATGGCCTTGGCATATTCATTGGGGTGAGGCGGGGTTTCATCCTGATATCGCACCCCCAGGCCGCCGCCAACATCTATGTGTGACAGCTCAATGCCCTGCTCGGCCAGGCTATCAACCAACAGCAGTACACGATCCAGCGCGTCCAGAAAGGGGGCATTTTCCGTCAGTTGCGAACCTATATGACAATCCACCCCTTTTACTTCAATATGAGACAGGGTATCGGCATGCAGATAAAGCGCCTCGGCTTCATCTATGCTGATACCAAACTTATTCTCTTTTAAGCCTGTGGAAATATAGGGGTGGGTGCCGGCATCGACATCCGGATTAACCCTTAATGAAACAGGGGCCCTAAGATCCATTTTTTTGGCGACCTGCTGGATGCGCTCCAGCTCGGCGGCAGATTCGACATTAAAGCAGTAAATTCCCTTTTCCAGGGCAAAGGCAATCTCTTCCGATTTCTTCGCAACCCCGGAAAATACTACCTTGGAAACATCACCGCCGGCAGCAATCACCCGCGCCAGCTCCCCCTGAGAAACAATATCAAATCCCGAGCCCAGACGAGCCATCAGGTTTAATATCGCCAGGTTACTGTTGGCCTTCACCGCATAGCAAACCAGGTGAGGCCTGTCGCCCGCCGCAGTATCAAAGGCGTGCCAATGTCTTTCTATGGTTGCCCGCGAATAAACATACAGAGGCGTGCCATGGCTTTGAGCCAAATCAGTGACTGCAACATCTTCGGCATATAAAGATGAGCCCTTACGATTAAAATAATCCACGACTATTTTTCCTGTTGACCTTCAGCGGTGTTTTCTTGAACTTCGCTACCTTGTTCAGCCTGCGCAGCCGGTGTCTGGTACAAAGGACCTTTGACGCCACACCCGGTTATAGCTAAAAAAGATATCAAATAAGCAAAAATATAAGGTTTTTGTTTACGCATTTTGATTTATTCGATTTTTTTCCCATGATAGACGTTTTATAATCTCATGCATACAGACAATTACAAGCCAAAGACGTTTGGTTTAAGTGAAAAGGATAATTAATGAACGATAGCCAGTACAATTTAATGGCCGACGATGTGCTGTTGGCCATTGAAGAAGCAATAGAAGATTGCGGGGTAGACATTGATTATGAAGGTGTCGGCGGCTTACTGACATTGACCTTTAAAAACGCTACCAAAATCATTATTAACAAGCAGGCGCCGCTACATGAGATCTGGGTGGCGACCAAATATAATGGTCACCACTTCACCTATCAGGATGAACAATGGCAAGACAAGCGCTCGGGCGAAGAGCTTTGGGCATTTCTTTCCGCTGCCGTCAGCAAGCAAGCGGAAACCGAATTAGTATTGCAACAGGCCTAAGTCACAGACTTGATGCAGCAAGCAGAGCAGGAAAAACACATGACAACAAGAGTACGTATTGCAACACGAAAAAGTGCGCTGGCGCTATGGCAGGCGGAATATGTAAAGGCCCAACTGGAGCACTTTCACACTGACATCCAGGTTGAGCTGGTTCCCATGACCACCAAGGGCGATGTTATCCTGGATACGCCATTGGCAAAAGTCGGCGGCAAGGGACTATTTGTTAAAGAGCTGGAAGTTGCCATGCTGGAAAACCGTGCCGATATTGCCGTACATTCCATGAAAGACGTACCGGTTGAGTTCCCTGAAGGATTGGGGCTTGAGGTTATCTGTCCGCGTGAAGATCCCCGAGACGCCTTTGTATCCAATACCATCGCCAGCTTCAATGACCTGCCTCAGGGCGCCGTTGTCGGAACCTCCAGTTTGCGCCGTCAATGCCAGATCAAGGCACTGCGCCCGGATCTCGATATTCGCGACCTGCGCGGCAATGTCAATACCCGGTTAAGAAAGCTGGACGAGGGTGAATACGACGCCATTATTCTTGCCGCTGCCGGTTTGATCCGACTGGAAATGGCAGAACGTATCCGTGAGTTTATCGAACCTGAAGTCATGTTGCCGGCCAATGGCCAGGGCGCCGTCGGTATCGAATGCCGCACGGATGACGAAACCATCAAGGCGCTACTAGCACCACTGGAAGACAAGGAAACACGTGTCCGCGTATTGGCCGAAAGGGCTATGAACAGAGCCCTGGAAGGGGGCTGTCAGGTGCCCATTGGCAGCTATGCCGTGGTTGAAAATGATGAAATCTTCCTGCGCGGTTTGGTTGGCGCCACAGATGGCAGCGAAATCTTGCATAGCAATATCCGCGGTTCGGTATCACAAGCGGAAGAGCTGGGTTATACACTTGCCCAAACCCTGCTGGAAAAGGGCGCGGATAAAATACTAAAACAGGTCTATGACCAAGAATAAGCCGAGAGTGTTAATTACCCGCCCACAAGAGCAGGGGCGGGAACTGGTAAATAAGTTGGCGGAGATTGGCATCTGGTCAGTCTCTCAACCCATGTTCGACTACAGTCAGAACAGCTCACAAGGCGAAATAGAAACCCTACTGCAAGAACACGCCAATCCCATATTAATCTTTGTCAGTTGTGCCGCGGTCGAATTTGCCAATCAAGCCTGGCCGCTGAAAGAATGGCATTATAAACATATCATTGCCGTGGGTACCGCCACCCAAAAATCGCTTGAAGCCTTGGACTTAGCTTGTGTTTGTCCAAAACAGCATAATAGCGAAGGCGTGCTGGCCCTGCAGGAGCTTGCTGATGTGGATGGGCAGGACATTGTTATCGTTCGAGGCAATGGCGGCCGGGAACTTATGGCAGAAGAGCTGGACGCAAGAGGTGCCAAGGTGAGCTATGTGGAAAGCTACCGGCGCAACTGGCATTCAATTGATACCAATTTGCCACAGCAATGGAAAAAAGCCCAAATTAACTGTATCGTTATCACCAGTATTGCTTTGCTCAAACACACGCTAAAACTACTTGGAAGGCTCGATACTTACTGGCAAGACGCTTGTTTGTGGGTAGTGGCCAGTGAACGGATAGCAAAGCACGCCGAACAAGCCGGATTACAACGGGTCATTAATGCCCAAGGGGCCAATGACCAAGCAATAATGTCAGCTATTAGCCAGCATGGAACAAGATAATGCCAGAGAATAAGCAAGAAGCCACTAACGCCCAACCTAGTAGCCCAAAGAAAGCAGTGATCGCAAAGCCTGTTACGGATAAGGAGGCAACTAAAAAGGGCGGCAGAAGGGCGGTGAAGAAAACTCCCGAAGCGGCAACCCCCACCCAGGTATCAAGAGTAGCGGTCCTGGCCCTGTTACTGGCGTTGCTGGCCGGTTCTGGCGTCGGTGGTATTTATTACTGGCATATTCAGGAACAAAATAAACTGGAACAACGCATTATTGCGCAAAACCTGAATACACTGGCCGCCAGTGAAGAAAAAATCCAGAAAATGCTGGCACAACAAAATACGGCCAATAATGAAAAAATGGCGCAGTTAGCCAGACAAATTCAGGAGGAAAGTCAGGCCAGGATAGGGCACTTGGAGCAGACTATAGCCCGACTGGAACAAAACCAACCAGCTGACTGGTTGATACATGAAGCGGAATACCTGGTACGCATTGCCGCTCGTACCATTTGGCTAGAGCAAGATACCAAGGCAGCTATCGCCTTGTTACAGGATGCTGATCTACGACTGACAGAACTACAAGACCCCCGATTTTTGCCGGTTCGCCAGTTGATACATCAAGACATAGAGTCCCTGCAGCTTATGCCAGCTTTAAAAACGGAGGAGGTGATTCTTGCCTTAATGGGGATGAACAGTCAGGTGAATGCCTTACCTCTGGCCATGGTATATATCCCTGATAGCCAGGAAGCGCCGGCAGACTTTGAGCTCTCTGAGAGTACCGCTGACTGGAAGGAAAATTTGCAGAAAACCTGGCGTAAGTTCTTGGCTGATTTTATTACCGTGAGTCGTCGTACCGCAAATGTTGAACCGTTAATGTCGCCACAGTACCAGCAAAACCTCAGGCAAAACCTGCAGTTAAAACTGCAACTTGCGCAATGGGCAGCCAGCGAGCAAAACGCCCAGTTGTACAGTAGGACTTTGGATGAAATCGAATTATGGATAAAGGAATATTTTGATACGGATAATGTTAAAAACCAAAACTTTATCCAGGGCATAGCCTCGCTTAAATCTGAGTTGATCAGCTTCGACTACTCCAACGAATTGACTTCGTTACCTGCCATCAGAAAAATTGTTTCGCAAGGCAAACCCGCCATTGCAAATAATACTAAAGCTGAAGCGGCCCAGGAAAAAGCAGGGGCGCCAGATCGCCAAGATGAGGCACCGGCAACTCAAGCGGTACAGGAAGAATCTCAGGACGAGGGTTCACTATGAAACGCCTGATCATTCTGATTTTAATCTTTTTTGCCGCTGTCGCTATTAGTCCCTTACTGATCAATGAAAAAGGCTATATCCTTATTGCCATGGGAAATATCACGGTTGAATCGACTGTGGTTACCGCCATCATAATGCTGGTCCTTGTTTTTATCGGCCTATTACTTTCTCTCAAAGTATTCCGCGGCAGCTGGCAGTTGGGACTGGGTACCTGGCACAAAATCGCCTTTGCCAGCAGGCGACGAGGGCTACGCGATTTAAAAAAGGGCATGACTGCCTATGTATTGGATGATTATTCACAGGCCGAACACCTACTGGCCAAATCGGCCGAGCCGTCACAGTTTGAACAAACCGCCTATTTAATGGCGGCAGCGGCGGCAGAAAAGCAAAATTTGCCCTCAAATATTAGCCACTATTTAAAACTAGCCGACAGCTTTGGCTCTAGTCTCAAACAGGGCAATCTCGAAGGCGTTTTGGTTAAAATAAAACTATTAATGGGCCAGGAAAGTTTTGCCGAGGCGCGCAAGTTGATTGATGAACACCATAAGCTAATCGGCCATGATTACCGCCTGTTGGTCCTGGAAATCAATTTGTGTATTATCGAGCAGAGATATCAAACGGCGATTAACTATTTGCCGGCGGCAAGAAAACAAAAGGCCATTGGCGATGAAAGGATTAACCAATGGGAAGACAAAAGTTTCTATGGCGAGTTTTTCCGTATCATCAAGGAACAAGATAGTGACAGCCTGGCACAATACTGGAAAAATCTGCCGCGCAAAATCAGGCAGCTGGAAACCGTATTATTTGCCTATTGCCGGGTGCTTGCAGAAAACAAGCTAATCACACCGCTCAATGGCATATTGCTGTCTCCACTGAAAAAAGAGGCCAGTGTCGAATTTTTGCATCGACTGCGGTCCTTGCCCATCAGTAAGCCGGATGACCTAATCCATATAGTTCAAAAGCATCTGCATCAAAACCCGCACAGTGAGAAATGGTTAAGTTCCCTGGGCCATTTGGCGCTCGCCGGCGAACAATGGAGCATGGCAGAAAAGGCCTTTAACACCCTGTTTCACCTTGAAGGCTACCAGGAAGACAGAGCAGATCTAAAAGCCTGTGCTTTAGCTCGTGCTGCATTAAACAATCATCAAGGCGCCAATGATCTGCTAATAAAGATCGTTAATAGCTGATAGGTAAACCGCCAGTTATTAGTACCATAAAAAAGCCGGCAAGCGCCGGCTTTTTTACATGTCTTTGTAACAAGCTAGCCCATTAAATAAAGGCAAAGGCATCGGCATACATATGCTCTACTAGCCCCCCTTGCTTGACAAAGTCCTCACGGACACTGCCAACCATATCAAAACGTCCTGCAAGATAAATATCATAGGGTTCAAAGCTAACGATATCCTGCATTGCCACCTGGTGTACCAAGCCAACCTTGCCTTGCCAGTCGTCTGTTGGATTTTCCACAACGGGAATAAAACTGGCATTGTTTAGTTGGCCAATGGTCTCGGCGGTTTTATCCAGCTCATAGCAGGCACTTGGTTCCCTCAGCCCCCAATAGACAATCACGGGTCGCTGGGATTGCTTCTCGGCCAGATATTCAAATATGGATTTAATATAAGAAAAACCTGTACCACCGGCCAATAGCAGGAGTGGTCGCTCACTACCATCTCTTAGATAGGCCTGACCGAAAGGCATTTCTATCTCGACCGTTTTGCTGGCCTTGATTCTGTCTATTACCTGCATGGCATAGCTGTCTTCACCAAAAGCACCAATTTGCAACTCGATGAGATCTGCACCTGGCTTACTGGCGATGGAAAACGGCCTTTTGTCCTCGTCGTTCATCACAAAATTCAAATACTGGCCAGGTAAGAAATCAACTTTATCTTCCGGCTTTAACAACACCTTAAATACATGAGGTGTTAATGGTGTCAGTGTCTCGACATGACAAGTAATAGCATTCATGCAGTTTTTAACCTTAAACTCTCGCTGCCTAATAATATCCGTATCTTTGCAACATATATTACATCCTGTACAAGAACAATAGCCCATTTTGGCCAATTAATTACAATAACTTTAGCAAAGCCAATAAGGCAAGTTAGTCAAAAATACCCAGGTCTTGCCAGATATCATCTACCTCTTGCTTAACAGCTTCTGTCATTTCAATCGGCTCGCCCCACTCCCTGTCGGTTTCACCCGGCCACTTATTGGTGGCATCCATCCCCATTTTTGAGCCCAGCCCGGAAACAGGCGAAGCAAAGTCCAAATAGTCTATGGGGGTATTATCAATCATAACCGTATCCCGGCTGGGATCCATACGCGTGGTCATGGCCCAGATCACGTCTTTCCAATCCCTGGCATTGACATCATCATCACAAACGATAACAAACTTGGTATACATAAACTGGCGCAGGAAAGACCAGACCCCCATCATGATACGCTTGGCATGGCCCGGATATTGTTTCTTTATCGTCACCACGGCCAGGCGATAGGAACAGCCCTCAGGCGGCAGATAAAAATCAACAATTTCCGGAAACTGTTTTTGCAAAATAGGCACAAATACTTCGTTTAGTGCCACACCGAGAATGGCCGGTTCATCCGGCGGCCTTCCGGTATAGGTACTATGGTAAATAGGCTCCTGACGCTGGGTAATATGAGTCACGGTAAAGACGGGGAAATCATCCACTTCGTTATAATAGCCGGTGTGGTCGCCATAAGGCCCTTCGGGTGCCATTTCATCTGGATCTATATAGCCTTCCAAGACGATTTCGGCGCTGGCCGGCACCTCCAAATCATTGCTAACACACTTGGCCACTTCCGTCTTGCTGCCCCGTAACAATCCGGCAAAGGCATATTCTGACAGGGTATCCGGCACAGGCGTAACCGCGCCAAGTATAGTTGCGGGATCTGCCCCCAAGGCAACGGCGACGGGAAACTTTTCTCCCGGATGCTGTTTTTTCCATTCAAGAAAATCTATGGCACCACCTCGGTGTGATAACCAGCGCATAATCACCTTATTGGGTCCTAACAACTGCTGGCGATAGATGCCCAGGTTCTGCCTTTCCTTATGCGGCCCCTTAGTAACAGTAAGCCCCCAGGTGATCAAAGGCGCAACATCGCCGGGCCAGCAGGTTTGGATAGGCAGTTTGGTTAAATCCACCTGATCACCACTTAAAACGACCTGCTGGCAGGCAGGCTTCTTAACCACCTTGGCCGGCATATTCAAGACCTGTTTATAGACGGGGATTTTATCCAAGGCATCACGAAAACCCTTGGGTGGCTCGGGCTCTTTCAACATCGCCAGGAGCTTCCCCACCTCCCGTAATGCCCCGACATCTTGCTGGCCCATGGCTAGCGCGACACGCTCGGGCGTACCAAACAGGTTGGTCAATACCGGAATATCATGGTCAACCGGATTCTCAAACAGCAGTGCCGGTCCCCCTTGACGCAAGGTGCGATCACTTATTTCTGTCATCATTAACCGGGTAGAAACAGGCCGGGTAATGCGCTTTAGCTGGCCTAGCTTTTCCAGTTGTGTGATAAAATCTCTTAAGTCGCTGTATTTCATGGTGGATTTTTTATTTGATATTTTTGCGCATTATACCCTGCAAAACGGGCAATAGCACTTAATTGCTGGTGCCTGCTGAAAGGGCGTTAAAATTATCCTGAGCAAAATCCGGCAAGGATTTCCCTGCCATGATTTTTTGATAGGCTGCTCGAACCCGCTTTACCAAGCCTGCCTCTGTCATTTTACTGAAAGCAAAATAGCCCTAATTAAAAAAGCCAGCTGATTTAGCTGGCTTTTTTAGAATATTTAATTGCTTACTTGCGTTTCATGGAATCAAAGAATTCATTATTGGTCTTGGTCATCGCCAGTTTATCTATCATAAACTCCATGGCATCGATTTCCCCCATTTCATGGACGATTTTTCTCAGGATCCACATCTTCTGCAATTCATCCGGCTTGGTCAGCAACTCTTCACGACGTGTGCCGCTGCGGTTAAAGTGAATGGCAGGGAAGACGCGTTTTTCTGCGATCTTGCGAGACAGGTGTAATTCCATATTACCCGTGCCCTTAAACTCTTCATAGATAACTTCATCCATCTTGGAGCCGGTTTCAACCAGTGCGGTGGCGATAATGGTCAGACTACCGCCTTCTTCGATATTACGGGCCGCACCAAAGAAGCGCTTGGGACGGTGCAGGGCATTGGCATCGACACCACCGGTCAGGATTTTGCCCGATGAGGGGATCACTGTGTTATAGGCGCGAGCCAGGCGAGTGATGGAGTCAAGCAGGATGACCACATCTTTTTTATGCTCAACCAGGCGCTTGGCTTTTTCAATCACCATTTCTGCTACCTGGACATGACGGCTCGCAGGCTCATCGAAGGTAGAAGCTACCACTTCCCCCTTAACCAGACGCTGCATCTCGGTCACTTCTTCCGGACGCTCGTCTATCAGCAGTACCATGACTTCACATTCAGGGTGATTGTAAGTAATGCTTTGGGCAATATTCTGTAGTAATAGCGTTTTACCCGCTTTAGGCGGCGCAACAATCAAACCACGCTGTCCCTTACCTATAGGTGCAGCCAAATCCAAGACACGAGCGGTAATATCTTCGGTAGAACCATTGCCGCGCTCCATGGTAATGCGGCCGTTAGGATGAATAGGAGTCAGGTTTTCAAAGAGGATTTTATTGCGGGAATTTTCGGGTTTATCAAAGTTGACTTCGTTTACTTTCAGCAAGGCAAAATAACGCTCACCGTCTTTTGGCGGTCGAATCTTACCCTGGATAGTATCGCCGGTCCGCATACTAAAACGGCGAATCTGACTTGGCGAGACATAGATGTCATCCGGACCAGCGAGATAAGATGAATCTGCCGAACGTAAAAAGCCAAAGCCATCCTGTAGAATTTCAAGAACACCGCCGCCAAAAATATCTTCGCCGCTTTTTGCGTGCGCCTTTAAAATGGCAAAAATGACGTCTTGTTTACGGGTTCTGGCCAGGTGATCCAGCTTCATGGATTCAGCGAGACTAATCAATTCGCTAATCGATTTTTGTTTGAGTTCGGTAAGGTTCATATGAAAGTTCTTAAACTATATATTTAACGTTGCTTATGCATTATTTGTGGCATGGATGAACGTAAAGAGTGTGGTTGTTGAAATGTTAAAACGATTGAACATTAAACTTAGCATTAAATATTAGCGGCGTAAAGGCAACTCTCTCGCTTCTCGCTAATTCGTACTAATTTTCTACAGTTACGCCCGATACAGGGCTTACTTTAATCCTATTCTTGAATAGGCACAGTCGAAAATCTATAACAAAAGGCCCGATGTTTTCGCATCAGGCCTCAGGTCAAAACTTATAGGTTGTTATCAATAAACTCTTTCAATTGAGTTTTTGACAGGGCGCCCACTTTAGTATCGACAACATTCCCGTCCTTGAACAACAATAAAGTAGGAATTCCTCGGATACCATACTTAGGCGGCGTACCAGAATTTTGATCAATATTTAGCTTACCAATCGTTATTTTGCCCGCATATTCCTCGGCAATATCATTTAACAAAGGGGCTATCATTTTACATGGGCCACACCATTCAGCCCAAAAATCAACCAATACAAGATCTGACGCATTGATCACATCAGTTTCAAAACTGTCATCAGTTAGCTGAACAATTTTATCGCTCATTTTTTTCTCCGTTTATGGTGGCAATCATGCCAAGCTGATAAAGATTATACCTTTATCCTTATATTATACCAACGCTAATAAATAACCTTTGCTTAACTTACATAGCAAAATTAACTAACAAAGCATTTTTCGACATTAGAGGCTGTTGAACTTTGACCAGTATTTATTCAATACTGTTTTTTATTAGCTGCGTAACCTGTTAAGCTTAGCGCTATGAAAAAAACACACTTAACAGAAACAAAATTCACCGATCTAGAACTTGCTCCGCAAGTGGTGACCGGACTCGAAGCCATGGGCTTTCACAACTGCACCTCTATCCAGGCCAAATCACTTCCTGTGTTACTAACAGGTAAAGATATAGCCGGTCAGGCACAAACAGGTGAAGGCAAAACAATCGCATTTCTTGCTGCAACTTATCATAAGCTATTGCAGCAGCCAACACCCGAACATAATCAACCCAGAGCATTAATAATGGCGCCGACCAGAGAGTTGGCTATTCAAATCCACCGTGATGCTATTGCTATGGCAAAAAGCACCAACCTTCGTCTTGGCGTTGTATATGGGGGCGAAGGTTATGAAAGTCAACGCCAGACATTAGAGCGTGGTGTCGATATTTTGATCGGCACCTGCGGGCGGCTAATAGATTATCTCAAGCAGGGTGTCTATAACCTTAATCATATTGAAGCCGTTGTATTGGACGAAGCAGATCGCATGTTCGATCTAGGTTTTATCAAGGATATTCGCTACATTTTCCGCAGGATGCCGCCGGCGACAGAACGGCTTAGCATGTTGTTTTCGGCCACTTTATCCTTCAGGGTAAAAGAGCTGGCGTTTGAGCATATGAACGACCCGGTCAGTGTCGAGGTTGAGCCCGAGCAAAAAACCAATGTCCGCATCTCTGAAGAGTTATTTTATCCTTCGAATGAAGACAAAATGACCCTGCTGCAGACCCTGATCGAAGAAGAGTGGCCGGATAAGGCCATTATCTTTGCCAACACCAAGCATGTTTGCGAAAAAATCTTTGCCCACCTCGAAGCGGATAAAATACGCGTTGGCCTGCTTACCGGCGACGTGATCCAGAAAAAACGCCTAAAGATACTTGAGCAGTTTACCAAGGGACACCTGGATATTCTGGTGGCTACTGATGTCGCGGCTCGTGGCCTTCATATACCTGCGGTCACCCATGTTTTTAACTATGATCTGCCGGATGACTGTGAAGATTATGTTCACCGCATTGGCCGTACCGGACGCGCCGGCGCTTCGGGACATGCCATCAGTTTTGCATGCGAAGAATATGTCTTTAACTTGCCCGCCATAGAAGAATATATTGAGCATCCGCTACCTGTCAGCAAATATGATCATGACGCCCTGTTAACCGACTTGCCTAAGCCTAAGCCCCGTCATCGCAGGCATAAGCCTCATAACGGCGGCCAAAACCGCGGCCGTTCATCGGGCAACCGGAGTCGCAGGAATTAATCACTAATGACGCAGGAAAGCAGCACCAAGCCCAGTCCATTGTATGCGGTAATAGATCTGGGCTCTAACAGCTTCCATATGCTGATCACCCGCGTCATTGCCAACAGCGTCCAAACCGTAGATAAGGTAAAGCGAAAGGTGCGCCTGGCGGCCGGCCTGGACGAAAACAACCGGTTAAATGACAGCGCCATGGCAAAAGGGCTGGAATGCCTGAGCTTTTTTGCCGAACGCCTGCAAGACATTCCTCCAGAAAACATTCGTATTGTGGCCACCGCTACCCTGAGAATTGCCACTAATGCCAAGGTGTTTTTAACCCGGGCCGAAAAAGTCCTGGGCCGGAAGATAGAGTTACTCAGCGGTGAAGAGGAAGCGAAGCGAATCTATCTGGGAGCAGCTCATACTAACTGTACTTCAGATAAGAAGCTGGTGCTGGATATTGGTGGCGCCAGTACCGAAATCATAGTGGGTGACGGCTTCGTTAGTCAAAGAGTCGTTAGCCTGAATATGGGCTGTGTTACCTTTAAAAACCAGTTCTTTCCGGGCGGAAAGCTTTCTTCGGCCCGCTTTTCTCAGGCCGTAGATGCCGCGAAGCAGCAGATAAAACCACTAACACAGGATTATCAAGCATATGGCTGGCACACCGTCCTTGGCGGATCTGGCACCATGCAGGCACTGGCTGAAATTTTAAGCCATCAGAAAATGTCTGTTGTTATCGATCTCGCTTTTATGCATAAAATTCGAGAGCAGATACTTGGCTTTGATAATATTGCCGATATTGATATTCCCGGCCTGGCACAGGAACGAATTCCGGTGCTGGCCAGTGGCTTAGCCATACTGATCGCCTTATTTGAAACCCTATCCATCAAGCAGCTGGAGCTCGCCAATGGCGCACTACGGGAGGGTATTCTCTACGAAATGCTGCCCAATATGCGCCAGCTAAATATCAGGGAGCGTACCATCAACTCCCTGTCACAGCGCTTTCATATCGATCAGTATCATGCCGCCAGAGTATGTAACCAGGCAGAAAACATATTTAACCAGGTGGCAAACAGCTGGCACCTGAAAAAAGATAATGCCTTTGAGCTGTTAATTGCCAGTTGTGCACTGCATGAAATAGGCTTGTTATTGGAATATAAACACCACCAGCAACACGGTGCCTATATTATTCAACAAGCGGACCTACCAGGGTTTAACGCGGCAGAGCGCAACTTGCTCGCCATGTTTATCCTGCATCATAAAGCCGATATTTGCTCGACATGGGCAGAGGGCCAAAGCATTATTGGTTTAAATCAGGCCAGATATTTACTGGCGATACTCCGCATTGCCATCCTTTTATGTCGACGCCGACAAGACGATGTGCTGCCTAATTATCAGGTACAAGTAACAGATACGAAAATCAAGCTCTCGCTGCCCGCGTCCTGGCTAAGTCAGCACCCGTTAATTGAGGATGAATTAAGGCAGGAAAATTTATGCCTGCAGGCTATAGATTTGACGCTTAACTTATACCAGGTTGATTAATTAATTGACCACTTAGCGAGAATTAAAAGGTTTATAGGCAAGGCATTGATTGCAGAGAATGGTTATTCCCTTGTCAAAATCAATAACGAAGCATAGAAACCTTTTAATCTCGCACTTCGTGAGCTCATTAGCAAACTGATAACTGCACAAAATGAATGAAATATAGACTAACTATGTTTAAATAATTTTGTTTGTTCTAAGCTTGCTAATGAAGCTCTAAGTTGAGCAATAAATTAATCAAATTGGTATTACTGCCGGCTTAACGGAATCTTTTTTCGCCAGCAGATACTGGCGATTTTTAACCAGGTTCAATCGCGACTAGCTGTCTTCTTTTAGCCAGCGTGCCACCTGCTTGGCAAAATAGGTTAAGATGCCATCGGCACCGGCCCGCTTAAACGCCAGCAGGCCTTCCATAATACATGGCTTTTCCGCCAGCCAGCCGTTTTGAATGGCAGCCATATGCATGGCATATTCACCACTGACCTGATAGGCATAGGTCGGCACCTGAAAGTTGTCTTTTACGCGACGAACGATATCCAGGTACGGCATACCCGGCTTAACCATCACCATATCCGCGCCTTCATGAATATCTTGTGCGATTTCATGCAGGGCTTCGTTGGAATTGGCAGGGTCCATCTGGTAAGAATACTTGTTACCGCCCTTGATATTGCCCGCAGAGCCAACAGCATCCCTGAACGGGCCGTAATAATTGGAGGCATACTTGGCAGAGTAAGCCAAAATACGGGTATTGATAAAGCCTTCCTGCTCCAGCATTTCTCTGATCGCACCAATACGGCCATCCATCATATCCGAGGGGGCCACCACATCGGCACCGGCCCTGGCATGTGACAGAGCTTGCTTAACCAGAATATCTTTGGTCACTTCATTAAGCACATAGCCTTCATCATCAATAATGCCGTCCTGGCCATGCGTGGTAAAGGGATCCAGGGCCACATCAGTGATCACGCCAAGCTCGGGAAACTTCTCCTTTAATGCCCTGACCGCACGTTGTGCCAAGCCATCATCGTTATAGGCCTCTTCCGCCATCAGGGACTTTTTATCCATGGGAGTCACGGGAAACAAGGCAACGGCTGGTATGCCCAGTTCCACCAGTTCGGCGGCTTCTTCCAGCAGGAGATCTATGCTTTTACGCTCCACCCCTGGCATGGATTCAATAGTTTCTCGCTGGTTTTCCCCTTCAAGGACAAATACCGGGTAAATCAAATCATTAACGCCGAGCTGGTGCTCTGCCATTAATCTTCTGGAAAAGTCATCCTTGCGCATGCGACGCATACGTCTTGCCGGATATTGACCAAAGGCATTGTTCATCAATCTTGCTCCTGAATAATTAAATTATCGGTAAGGGCCTGTTGTTTAACCTGATTACGGCCATTACGTTTTGCCTCATACAAGGCTTGATCTGCAGCGGCAAACAAATGTTCTGGAGTAATATTTTTTTGCTGCTGATAAGTACTGATACCACAACTTGCGGTTAATTTAAGTGTTTGGTTTTGATAAATAACGGGTGAATTACTGATAGATAGCCGCAGCTCCTCGGCTAAGGCAAAAGCCCCCTGACTATCGGTTTCCGGTAAAAGGAGACAAAACTCTTCGCCACCATAGCGAAAGCCCATATCTGAACTGCGGCGAAGACATTGCCTGATTAGCTTGCCAAGCCAGGCAATACAATGGTCACCGGCCAAGTGTCCGTAGTTATCATTGACCTGTTTAAAGTGATCTATATCGATCACCACCAAGCTCAAAGGTGTCAGGTTACGTTTGCTGCGCCGGTACTCCGCCATTATTTTTTGATCATAGAACCGACGGTTGAATAAACCGGTCAGATCATCCTGGGTATTTTTTTCTGCCAACTCCCTATTGGCGCTTTCCAGCTCCTGCAGGGCAATATTCAGCTCTAAGGTCCGCTCCTGTACGTGGACTTCCAGTTGCTCCCGTGCTTCCTGCTGCATGGCTAACAGCTCTTCCTGCATCTTTTTGGAAGCATTCGCACTCTCCAAGGCCTGCAACTGAGCAGCCTGTTTATCTTGTACCTGGTGGAAGTACTGGCGGCTAATTAAAAAGGTGATTAATAAACCATTTAACCAGAATGTAGCGCTGTACAGCAAAGTATTGTCAGGAAAGACGCCAAGCCCGGGCCAGTTATTACCAAAAAAGTTGCTCATCCCCATAAGCAACTGGATACTGACAATGGCTGAAAACAGTGATGCCATGCGCTGCTGCCGTTGGACAAGCATAAGCCCCGCTCCTAACAACAATAGGCTGGTCAAGGTATGAATAACAAAGCTTAGATAAATATTGCTGATTGTGCTTAATTGGATACTGATCGGCATCAAGACTAACAGGGCCCAGCAGGTGGCGCGAAGTATTTTATATAGTTTGGCCTGGTGCTGTTTCAATTGAAAAAGCTCAATACTAAACCAAATCAAGAGTATTGCAGAGGCCAAAACTAAAATAGGCAACTCGACACCACGGAAATCTGCCAGACCAGAAAAAGCAAAGTCCAGATGGGCTCCCAGCAAAAAGGACAGCAACAGGGCCCAAGTAGCAAAATAGCCACAGATTAACAAAACACTTTTATTACCACTGGAAAAAAAGACGAAAAGGGAGAGTAAAGCCAAAAAGAGCAAGCCACCGCTAGCCAGGCCGGTATTATACTGGCTGCTGGTGTTTTCCTCGGCAAAGATATCCGGGGACATCAGCCGCATTTGTACGCGGATGTTTTTGTCAGTCTTTAAATGGATAAAAACGCTGACATTTGTATGCCCCGCCAGCGCTATTTTACCTACTCTTATATTGTTGCTAAGTAAGTTGATACTTACGGGGGTACTTTCTCCATTGGCACTTTTTACATACAGCTGAACATCTGCCAGTAATAATTTATTGCGCAGCACCAGGTATGCGGTACGGCTATCGGAAAAATCATTGGTAAGCTCAAATGACAGCCAGTTTCCGCCCTTATTAAGAGGGATACCTGAGTTGCTTGAGCTTGATGCCTGCCAAGCAGAGTTTGACAAGGACGGGAGCCGAGAAATGGATAAGCCAGTATCCCCTGTAAAAACCTTGTAGTCACTGATAGCAAGATTAAGTGCATCATCATTAAGCCGATATGATGCTTGTGCCCAAACATGGCCGCTAAAAAACATTAAAACAAGCAGAGAAATAATGTTGTTTCGGCAGGCCATATCTAGTTCAACCCGAAAACAACTTGTGCATTTTTATTGGTATGCTCCACAACGAGTTGTTCACTAACTTGCATATACTCGGCCAGTGCTTTTACCACATAAGGGAGGTAGGCTGGTTCATTGCGGCTGCTTTTCGGCCTGGGCCTTATGGTTCTAGGGATCAAATAAGGCGCATCCGTTTCCAGCATAAGGCGGTTTAATGGGATCTGTGTGACTATCTCCCTTAATCCCTGGCCGCGGCGTTCATCACAAAGCCAGCCGGTAATGCCAATATACATGTTGGCATCCAAGCACTTCTTCAACTCATCTGCCGTACCGGTAAAACAGTGGGCAACCATGGCCGGAACCTTATTCAAATAGGGCTCAAGCAAGTTATACCAGGTTTCAAATGCATCCCTTTGGTGCAGAAACAAGGGCATGTTCAGCTCAGCCGCCAAGGCTATTTGCCTGGCAAACACTAGTTGTTGCTGCTGAGGAGAAGAAAAATTGCGATTAAAGTCCAGGCCACATTCACCAATGGCTTTAACCCAAGGCTTTTCTGTGAGTTGAATGATTTGAGCCAGGAAGTCATCACTGACATGATCGGCGTCATGAGGGTGAACACCTGCCGTACTGTAAAGGTAGTCCGGATATTCCTGGCACAAGGATGAAGCCTTATGGCTCTCTTCGACACTCGTGCCAGTCACCAAAAGAGAAGTAACACCAGCTTCTTTTGCTCTTTCAAGCATTTGCGCCCTGTCTTTATCAAAGCGCGAGTTGGTTAAATTGACTCCGATATCAATCAAGTGAACCGCTCACTATTTAATGCGCTTAACTCGTACTGTTCGGTTTGAATCAGCCTTTTTTAAATAGAATGAGCCCAAAGCACCACGCTTAATTACCACCTTGTCACCGGTAGAAATCCTAGGTGCCGCACCACTATCTGTCTGTTGCCAAATCTGGCCATTGTCAAAGGTCAGCTTCAATAAGTCACGTAATGTCTTTTTAACGGACGTCACCGTCACCGCGATTTCCATGACCTGATCATCTGCACTCTTCAGGTGTTCTCCACCAAAGCTTTCTTCTTCAGATGGCGCCCTTTTAGCAACCGGTGCCTTAACCATAGCTGGTGTCGCGGCAGCTTTTGTAACACTTTGCTTTTTAGTTGCTACAATAGCTTTATTGCCTAAGGATTGCTCAGCTAATTTATCGTAACACACCAAGCGTGCCAAACTGTCCTTGGTTTGTGCACATGCTGCAAGCTCACTTAAAACACCTGCCGCACTAGCGGGTAAGGCCAAGCCAAGCCAAGTCAAACTTAGTATTATTATTTTTTTCATGATTCAATATCCTTTGTGGCTTCAGTTGTCTCTTCTTTGTGATAGAGAGAAGCGACCAAAATACCCACTTCAAACAGTAAAAACATAGGTACAGCTAGTAGCGTTTGCGAAATAATATCCGGCGGTGTCAGTAGCATGCCTATAACGAAGGCGCCTACAATGACATAAGGGCGCTTGGCTCGCAAGCTGTCCGGATCTGTCATGCCCGTCCAGCACATCAAGATAATGGCAATGGGGATCTCAAATGCGGCACCAAAGGCAAAAAACAGCTTGAGCACAAAGTCCAGGTAACTGCTGATATCGGTTGCTATGGTGACACCCTCTGGTGCCACAGAGGTGAAAAAGGAAAAGGCCAGCGGAAATACCACATAATAGGCAAAAGCAATGCCACTATAAAACAGCAAGGTACTACCAAACATCAGGGGGGCGACCATGCGCTTTTCGTTGCTATACAGGCCAGGTGCGATAAACGACCAGACCTGGTACAGAATATAGGGCATGGCAACAAAAATGGACAAAACTATGGTCAGCTTAAAGGGCGCAAAGAAGGGTGATGCCACATCGGTTGCTATCATTTGCGTACCATCTGGCATAGTGGCCAACAGGGGTTGAGCGAGATATTGATAAATATCCTGGGCAAAATAGGCCAGAGAACAAAATACCACCAGCACGCCGATAATAGCCCTTAACAGGCGATTACGCAGCTCCAATAGGTGGTCAAACAGGGTGTAACTGGACTTGGCTTCTGGACTCATTAATCTGACTTTTTGCTATCTTCGGCGGGATCATCATCTTTTTTCTTCTTGCTAGCAAGGTGCTCATAAGGATGATTGACCATATTGGCGGCTTCTTTAAGTGACTTGACGGACTCGGCGACTTCGGGAGACAAGTTCTCCATATTGGCCTGCTCAGCCTTTTTTAAATTGCTATGCAGCTCATGGATACGCAGCTCTTCCGAGAGCTCTGACTTAACTCCCTCACTGAACTTACGCACCCCGGAAATCCATCCCCTTACGGTACGAATAGCAACAGGTAAACGCTCAGGACCAAGCACGACCAAGCCTAGTACCCCTATCAGCATCAGCTCCCAAAAGCCAATATCAAACATAGCCTATGCCTGATCTTTTTCTTTGATCTGAGTTGATTCTTTATTTGCAGAAGACTGATCGGTCAGAGACTCTTTGGACTTTTCCTCTTTTTCATCTTCAGTCATGGCGTTTTTAAAGCCTTTTACTGCCGATCCTAAGTCACCACCCAAGTTGCGTAGTTTTTTAGTACCGAAAAGCAACACCACAATCACGGCAATAATTAATAATTGCCAAATACTTATACCACCCATAAAAAACTCCTATAATCTAATTGAATCCATTATAAAGTTTTGATGGAAAAATGCATCTCTTGAATCATCATTTTATGAGGTAAAACAAACTTTGAGCCTAGGAGTATTTAAAAGCGCAGCCTTATTCTGTATCGCTCTATGTTGCTGCTTTTCCCTACCCGCAATTTCTGCAGACTCGCCCCAGAAAAAGCAAAAGAGTAAGCAAGAAAAAGAAGTCGTCTATGAAACAAACCTGTTACCGGACGAAAGCTGGATGGGCAGCGTACACACAGTGGTATCAGACTCTGTTTATCAGTCGGCCTACTGGTTTGACAGCTTTTTCACCAATGATGATACGGAACAACGTAAGCCCACCACCAATGCCAGGATCAGGCTGAGTTGGGAACCAAGAAGCCGGGATTTTGGCGAGTTTGATACCCGTTTCCGCGTTAAGGTGAAACTGCCGCATTTTAAAAACAAGGTAGATCTGATTCTCTCCGACGACAGTGAAGACGACCTGGATCGATTGCCACTGGACGGCCCAAGCATAAAGCCGGAGGAAGATGAAGAAAGGTTTGCCGCCGCCGTCCGCTATATTTTTAAGAAATCTGAAGGTCAGGTAACCGACTCTCGAATCGGCATATCTGGCGGTGACATCTTTGTCAGGGCAAGGCACAGGAAAATATTTGTCTGGGATGATAATCACGGTTTTAAAATGGAACCTTCCATTTATTATTATCTCGATGACGGCTTGGGAGCAAAACTCTTGCTGGAGTATGATTACCAAATAAGCCAAACCAGACAATTAAGGTTTAACTATAGCATCAGGGGCTCGGAGTCCTTTAGTGGCATCAGGTGGAAACACGGCCTTTACCACTTACACCAGCTCGCCACCGACAAGGCCTCTATCTTTGGTCTGCAAGTGGAAGGGGAGCGCAATGGAGATCGCGGCTTTATTATTGATAACTATACCCTGAGTTACAGATACAGGTTTAACGCCCTGAAAAAATGGTTGTTTTTTGAAGTTGAGCCCTTTCTCGAGTGGCCGGAAGATGAAAACTACGCAACAACACCAGGCATTGCCCTAAGAGTTGAAGGCTATTTTTATAAGGGAAAATAGATCAGGCCCGGGCCAGCTTTACGCTAACCTCTGTCGCCTCTAGCTTGCTTGGTCGGTTAATATAATACCCCTGTCCGAATTCACAGCCGGCGGTTTGCAATTTTTGCAGCATTTCTTTGCTTTCAATGCCTTCCGCAACCAGGCGATAGCCAAATTTATCGCCAAGATCATGAAGCGCCTTGACCAGAGACATATTTTTCTCGTTGTTGTTTAACGACGAAACAAAGGCGCGATCCAGCTTAATAAACTCAAACGGATAGCTGTGCAAAAAGTTAAAGGATGACTGGCCGGCACCATAATCATCCAGTGCCAGCTTAACACCAAAGGCCTTCAGCTTTTTCAGTCCTTTTAACGCTAGGTCCGCATGCTGGGCAAAGGCCGATTCATTGAATTCCAAAATAAGGCGCTCAGGCTCCAGAGTCTTATTCTTGATTAACTTCATTAGCTTAGTCAGCTGGTTAGCCTGGGTCAGATGGCGCCCGGACAGGTTGATGGCAATAAAGGCATTATTGTCTGTTGGTGAATCGTGCCAGCATTCAAGCTGTTGGCAAACTTCGGCAATCACCCATGATTCAATATCCAGAATCATGCCTGTTTCTTCGGCAAGATAGAGAAATTCGCTTGGCGTCAACAAGCCCTTTGTCGGGTGCTGCCAACGGAGCAGGGCTTCGTATCCGATAGTATGGGTACATTCCAGATCGGAAATTTTCTGATAATGCAGTTCAAATTGCTGTTCTTTAATGGCAATTCTCAGTTCCTGCTCCAGCGTCATGCTGGCAATCAGTTGCTCACGCATGCTTTCATCAAAAAAGACATAGCGACCACGGCCCAGGCTTTTAGCCTGATACATGGCGGCATCGGCATCCCTGAGTATTTCATTGGCATCCTGATAGATATTGTTGCAAACGGCAATACCTATGCTGGCATTGGAATGCAGACAATGGCCATCGAGATCGAATGGTAAACTGATGGTATTGATGATACGGGAAGCAATTTCTTCCGCATCATAGGTGGAACTTAAGGAGTCGAGCAATACCACAAACTCGTCGCCACCTAACCGCGCCAGGATATCATTGTCCCGCACACACTCTTTTAATCGCGCCGCGATTTCAACCAGGAATTGATCACCAGCATGATGTCCCAGGGTATCGTTGATCATTTTGAAGCGATCGAGATCGATAAAGAGTACGGCAAACCTGTTTGTGGGGTGGCGCTTTATATGCCGAATGGCATAGGTTAAGCGTTCGGAAAACATCGCCCTGTTGGGCAGACGGGTCAATGCATCATGATGGGCCTCATAATACAACTGCTCTTCTGCTTTTTGCCTTTCTTCTATCTGCAGGCGCAGGTTTAAATTGGTGGCTTGCAGTTCTTTGGTTCTTTCACACACCAAGTGTTCAAGCTCTTCATTACTACGCTTAAGCTTGGCCTGCACCCTTACCCGGATAATGGCCGTGGCAATATGCTGACTGACAAAACGGATCAGCTCCAGATCTTCGGCTTGATAAGCATCACTGTCTTGATAATGCTGGATTGCCAAAATACCAAATATAACCCCATGATCGATCAAGGGGGCCGCTAGCCAGGATTTAGGCATTCTGCCATTAAAACACCCGCCGATATAGGGCTGTAACAGGGTATCCCCATTGTCTGTCAGGATACTGATCTGCTCCCGGGAGATAATCAGCGGCCGAGCGGTTTTAATGGCCAGTTCGGTTAAACCCTTGGCCGGCTTTCTTGGCTGGGGATTTACCGTATATTCGTCGTCATAGTAGGGAAACTCGATCAGTTGTCGATCTTCCGACATCAGGGCAATATAAAAATTCTCGGCCTGAATAAGGCCCTTCAACTCCTGGTGTAATGCACGGTAAAAATGTGCTAAATCCGATGATTTTGCCGTTAACTCAGAGATTGCCAATAGGGCCTTATGCATTTTTTCCGCTTTTTGCCGCTCGGCTATTTCCTGTTGCAGGCGAAGGTTTGCCTCGGTCAGCTTTTTGGTGCGGTGTTGAATGCTTTTTTCTAATAATTCCCGGCTACGTACGCGATCAATCGCCGTCACCAGGTGCTCGGAAATAAACTCCAGTAATTGGCAATCCCGGTCATCAAAATAAAGCTTGTTATCATAGCTTTGCAGCGCGATCACCCCAATTACCTGATGACCACGCTTTAGGGGCACGCCTAGCCAGTCAACACAGGATGAACCATAAAGCAGGATTTTCCCCGCTTTAGCCAAGGCCATGCGCTCGGCCGAACTGCAGTGAATGGGTTCTTCTTCATTGAAAACGACACGAGTTAAGCTTTCTTGCCATTGGTTTTGTTCAAAATAATCCAGTAGCCTGGTTTCCACCGGGTTATGGCAATAGGCCAGTTTTAGCGCCTGGTTTTGATCTGTGAGGACAATATGAAACGAGTCGGTAATTAGCAGGGAAGTGATTACCGATTCCAGGGCAGAATAAAAGGTCTCCATATCGGTAACTGAGCTTGCCAGGTCCGACAATTTCAATAACCCCGCCTGCATCGTCTTCAACTGGCGATACTTTTTCAGCAGCGACTTTAATTTGGGTAGCTGGCGGTTTGCTTGGGGAGATTCCTTCACCCTTGGTTCCATCAAGGCAGGCCTACATTTTATTAGTATTATTTTTAAGCGATTAGTCTATCAAAATTCACGCGCTTGGCTAGTAGTTAATATAAATTTTACGCATAAAAAACCGGCCTTTAGACCGGTTTTCGGTGATCTTTTGCCATTAAGCCATGGCGTTCTTCAGCTTGGACAGGGCATTTTTCTCCAGCTGCCTGACCCGCTCGGCCGATATCTGGTACTTATCCGCCAGTTCCTGCAAGGTTGTCTTATCATCATCCAGCCAGCGGGTACGGATAATATCCTGACTGCGCTCATCCAGGCTTATCAAGGCAGAAGTCAAACGCTGGTTGGCATTGTCCTGCCAGTTGGCTTCTTCAACACTGGTGGCCAGATCCGATTGCTTATCTTCAAGATACTGCGCAGGAGCAAAGTTCCCTGTTCCTGCCCCGGCATCATCGTCGTCCGACGTCATTTCAAAGGCCTGATCCTGGTTGCTCATGCGAGATTCCATTTCGATCACGTCTTTGGTACTGACACCTAAAGTTTCCGCAACGTTACTTATTTCATCATTGCTAAACCATCCCAAACGCTTCTTGTTTTTACGCAAGTTAAAAAACAGTTTACGCTGGGCCTTGGTAGTAGCCACTTTCACGATGCGCCAGTTGCGCAGCACGAATTCGTGAATTTCGGCCTTGATCCAGTGCACGGCAAAAGAAACCAGACGCACACCCACTTCCGGATTAAAGCGTTTGACCGCCTTCATCAGGCCGACATTGCCTTCCTGCACCAAGTCAGCCTGTGGTAAACCATAGCCGGCATAGCCTTTGGCAATATGAATAACAAACCTGAGGTGTGACATAATGAGTTCTTGGGCCGCATGCAGATCATTCTCTTCATACAAGCGAGTAGCAAGCTCGTGCTCACGCTCCGCACTCAACATGGGAATGCTGTAGGCTGATTGCATATAGGCTTCAATGCTGCCACTTTGTGGTACAGTAAGCGCCATTGATTGCATCGTATTACTCATTAAAAACCTCTTATTTATCTACTGCTCGCGATAATAGCACAATACGGCGTATCTCGCGACCACTAAGGCAGAAACATTACCCCATCAGCGGAGTATAAACAACATTGTATTTCACTTTTATTAAGCTATTTGTATGATTTTGTAACTACCTGGATACTTTCATTCATTTACGAAAATGGATTAATTCAATATTTACAATAAACTAAAACTATTGGCCCTCAAAAAACCAAAAAGGTAACTATTTGTGTATTCCTATATCGCTCGTCAACCTATCTTGGACGCCAATAAGCAGCTCATCGCCTACGAACTCTTATTCAGAGACGGGGAAAGCAACAGTTTCCCAGATATAGATCCAGACCAGGCCACCTCAAGTATTCTTTCAAACAACCAGCTAACCCTAGGAGTCGAGCAAATCACGGGAAACCTACCGGCATTTATTAACTTTCATACCGACTCTTTGATAAAGAGGTTTCCCAGTTTCCTGGATCCGGCAAGGGTGGTCATTGAGGTCTTGGAAGATGTCGATATTAGCAATGAACTGGTCGACACTTGCAAACAGCTAAAAGCCAAGGGTTACCAGCTGGCCCTTGATGATTATGATTTCGACGGCAAATGGGATCTTCTTTTCCCCTATATCGATATGATCAAGATAGATATCAATGAGTTTTCCATGCTTGATATCAGCCGTTTTGCCAATAATTTCGTCAGCAAGCACATTACCTTGCTGGCAGAGAAGGTAGAAACGGCACAGCAATTTGAGCAACTAAAGCTGCTCGGTTTTACCTTGTTTCAGGGCTACTTTTTTGCCAAACCGGAACTGATGAAACAGAGAAAGATCTCTATCACCAAGCAAAATATTCTTGAATTGATCAGCCAATCAAGCCAGGAAAAACTGGATATAGACGCCATCAGTGATATCTTTAGCGGTGATCCCGGGCTAACCTATAAGCTACTCAGATTTATCAACAGCCCGGCCTATGGCAGAAGCCAGAAGATCACTTCTTTGAAGCATGCATTAATCTATATTGGCGAGTTGGAATTGAAAAAGTTTATTGCCTTGCTGGCACTTTCCGATCTGAGTGAAGGCAAGCCAAACGAGATTATGCGCCTGTCCTTGGTACGGGCCAAGTTTTGCGAACAAATCGCATTGGCCCGGCAAGATCCCGAAAACCCGCCCAAGGCGTTTCTCACTGGCATTTTATCCTTAATTGATGGCATCCTGGATCACAGTATCCAAACGGTAATCGACATATTGCCCGTGCACGATGAAATTAAATCGGCGCTGCTCAACGAAAACAACTACCTCGCCAAATACATTACACTGATCCAGTTTATGGAACAGGGGCAATGGCTGGCGGGAGAGGCCTTAGCCGCTAAACTGGGCATAGGCAATGAGGTATGCTATCAGGCACACCAGGAGGCTTTAACCTGGGCCGATGAAATGCTCGCCTGCTAGCAGAAAACCAGGGCTAATCTGCCGTGGGCTCTATCGCCTTAATATGACGCCGAACCGAAAGATAGCTGCCCGACAGGCCAAGGACAACGGCAAACAGTATCAAGGAAAAAAACTCGCCACCGGAGAGTCCCTGCAAGACAAAGTTACTGGCATACAGATCCGTTAACTTGCCCAAGGCCCCGGATAAGTATTGCGCCAAGACAAGCACGGCAATACTGGCAAAGATACCACCGAAGATGCCATACCAAACTCCCGAATACAGGAAAGGGCGCTGAATAAAGCTGTCGGTTGCCCCGACCAGTTTCATCACGGCAATGGCATCTTTTTGGTTGAGTATCGCCAGCCTGATGGTATTGCCGATAATCAGCACCACAGACAGGCACAGCAATAATGCTATGCCAATGACAATGTCTTCAATCAGCTGTGCCATGGCTTCTAACCTGGACAGCCATTCCAAGTCCAGTTTTCCCTGTTCAACGTCTCGTTCCTTTTCCAGTTTCGCCAACAATTCACGGGCCGCCTCCACCTGACTGGCCCTTTTGGTGGGTGTCACCAAAATTGTCGCCGGCAACGGGTTTTTATCCAGGTATTCAAGCGCCTGGCCAAAGCCGGACAAGAGTTTGAATTCATTTAGCGCCTGTTCGGCCGAAATATAGGTAACCTTATCCACTTCAGGATATAGCTGGATGCGCTGCACCAGGTTTTGTGCCGCCTTGTCCTGGGTGGAAAGCTTTAAAAACAGGGTGATTTCAGAGGCCGAGTCCCACTGCTCGGTAACATATTTGGCGTTTTTTACAAAAAGGTGCAGGGTGGCGGGCAGGGTCAGGCTGATACCCAGTACCAGTACCGTCATCACGGAAGTAAAAGGCGTTCGCCATAAATCCCCCAGGCTGCCCACGGCTTGTTGCAGATGCCTGACGGGCAGGGCGAGTAGTCGAGACAGCAAAGTCATGCCGGTATTTGAGTTAGCCATGACTCGCCTCTTGAGTGTGCAAGCCATCCACTAAGCCGTCTGTGATCATTGCCCCTTGTTTTAGCGTCAGGGTACGGTATTTCATCCTGGCTATCAGGCCCAGATCATGGGTAGCTATCAAAACCGCCACGCCAATGGCATTAAACTCTTCAAACAGGCGAATAATATCCAGGGACAGTTTGGGATCCAGGTTACCTGTTGGTTCGTCAGCTAGCAAAATAGGCGGCTTGTTCACTATCGCCCGAGCTATGCCGACCCTTTGCTGCTCTCCCCCGGACAGCATATGGGGATAACAACGCAGCTTAGCGCTTAAATGCACCTTATCTAGCGCCGCTTCCACTTTTTTCCGGATTTCCTTGTGACTGTAGCCTTCGATCACCAGGGGCAGGGCGACATTATCAAAGACGGTTCTGTCCATTAACAGGTTATGGTTTTGAAAAATCATTCCTATGCCACGGCGAACATAGGGGATCTGACCGTATTTAATGCTGGCCAGTTCAGTGCCATTGATCTGAATGCTGCCGCTGGAGGGTTTTTCCATCAGGCTGATCAGCTTTAACAGGGTACTCTTGCCGGCCCCGGAGTGGCCGGTGAGAAATGCCATTTCACCGGCAGCAAGCTCAAAGCTCACCTGCTTAAGTGCGAGAAAGCCTCCCGCATAGGTTTTACTGACATTGTTAAAGCGGATCATTATTATTCTTACTAGTGTTATCAATTATTCTTGTTTTTCAAACAGGGCATTAATGAAGTCGTCACCATTAAATGGCCTTAAGTCTTCAATGCCTTCACCCACTCCCAGATAACGGATAGGAATACCATATTTGTCGGCCACGGCAAACACAACCCCACCTTTGGCCGTGCCATCGAGCTTGGTTAAAGTGATCCCGGTCAGCCCGACCGCTTCATTAAACAGCTGGGTTTGACTCAGGGCATTTTGTCCTGTCCCGGCATCTATGGTTAACATTACTTCGTGTGGAGCCGATTCATCAAGCTTTTTCATTACCCGAACCACCTTTTTCAGCTCCTCCATCAGGTGACCCTTGTTTTGCAAACGCCCTGCAGTATCGGCGATCAGCACATCCACGCCACGGGCTTTTGCCGAGCTAATGGCATCAAATATGACGGAGGCACTATCGGCCCCGGTATGTTGGGCAACAACGGGGATATCGTTGCGATCTCCCCAAACCTGCAACTGCTCAACCGCGGCAGCCCGGAAGGTATCACCTGCCGCCAACATCACCGACTTGCCTTGCGCCTGAAACTGTTTGGCCAGTTTGCCTATGGTGGTGGTTTTACCGACACCGTTTACCCCCACCATAAGGATCACATAGGGTCCTTCGGCATCAGGGATTTCCAGCGGCTGGCTGACAGGCTCTATCACCTTTTTCAGCTCGGCTTTTAGCAAGTCATACAAAGCTTCCGCATCTTTAAGCTGGCTTCGGCTGGCAGACTCGGTCAATGAATCTATGATTTTGGTGGTGGTTTCAACTCCAACATCAGCCAGCAGCAAATGAGTTTCAAGCTCTTCAAAGAGTTCATCATCAATTTTTTTGCCGCGGAACAGATCAAATATGCCGCCGCCCAGGTTTTGGCGAGTCTTGGTCAGGCCCTGCTTTAACCGGGCAAAAAAACCAACCTTGGCAACTGGCTCTGGCTCTGGCTCTGGCTCTGGCTCTGGCTCTGGCTCTGGCTCTGGCTCTGGCTCTGGCTCTGGCTCTGGCCCTGGCTCTGGC